>Ga0302114_10000062_pt1 | contig 76820 bp, 37 predicted proteins | sample AG5_Surface_MG_FD_203107 | JGI IMG/M metagenome (GOLD analysis project Ga0302114, IMG submission 203107) | Marine microbial communities from Western Arctic Ocean, Canada - AG5_Surface | ecosystem: Environmental > Aquatic > Marine > Oceanic | place: Canada: Western Arctic Ocean | collected... | reverse complement strand
GCCGCGACTGCGAGTAGTCCTCGTCGTCGTCGCTGTCGCTCAGCAGCCTGTCCAGCGCACGGTCCTTGGTGGACTTCACGCTACCCGGCGTGCCGATGACTCCCCCGCTCGACCCGCCCCCCAAGCCGCTCGACAATGACGCCATCCTCTTACCGCCGGTAAACCCTGGTGAGGACACCGCGGATCCCCCGCCGGGTGTCGCGAATGACGAACCCGTCGGCGAATCCGTCGAGGTCCGAAAGCTGTCATCCGGACCGCCCGGGGAGTCGAAGCTGCCCCTGCTGCCCTCCCTCGATAACATCGACGGCGAGTGCCCGTCAAAGCCGCCGCGTCCGCGGTCGACGCTCGCGCGCCTGATCTTATCGGTGAACTTCTTCGCCGCGGACTTGACGTTGGCGTCGCGGTCCGGCGGCTGCGCGAGCGCGTCGAGGCTGCCGCCCAGCCGCTGCCACTCCTGAAACACCCCGCGGTCCACTCGGCGTTCATCGCCGTACACCTGCTCGATGACGGCGTCGGTGTTGCCGGTGATGAGGCCGAGGGCGCTACTGATGTCGCCCTCGAACGCCTGCCAGTACCAGTCCAGGAACCAGGACGTGAGCAGCCGCTTGGACGTCACCGCCCGGGAGACCGTCTCCTTGCGCCTTTCAATCTCAGCCAAAAACTCCCGCCACTGGTTGAACACGCTCTCCTTGTACAGACGCTGCGACTTGGCGTACGCCTTGTTGACCAGGTTGGCGAGCCGGCGGTACTCCTTGCACCAGTCCTTCCACAGCTGGAAGTGCACGCGCCTCGCCTTCTCCCTGTACACGGCCATGCGCATCTGGTGCTGGTGCCGCGCCAGGCGCATGGCGACGCGGGCTCGGTCGATGTGCGACAGCCACTTGCGCCACGCCAGGCCCAGCTGCCCTTTGGTCCATGACTTGACCGCGCGACGCATCGCCGCGGCGAGGTGCAGGTTATCGGCGACGTGCGACAGCCAGATCTTCCACCAGTGCCTCGTGCGAAGAACGTCCATCTTCCTCGCCGCCTTTTTCGCGGTGGCCGTCTTGCGCGCCAGCACGAAGGACTGCGATCGCCACGCTCGCATGATCCTGCTGCCCAACACTTTGGCAAAGTGCGCCGATCCCTTGCGCTCGATCCAGCGCATGCGCCTGCACTCGTTCGTGGCGTCCAGCCACTTGTTCAGGGATCTGGCCATGACGGAGTTTCTGATGCGGGAGACAACCTTGGTGGCGCGGCGGCGGTAGACGACCAGCCGCTTGACCTCGGTGAACCAAGCCTCCCACACCGACTCCACCCTGTCCCGTTCGCGTCTCGCCGCGAACCGCATCGCGCGCGTCTCCCTGGCGCGCCACTCGCGGCGGTCCTCGACGCGATCGATCCACGTGTACCACGCGCCCGCGACCTTAACGCGCGTCATCCGGGCCACGATTTTGTGAGCGACGGCTCGATCGGCGACGAGCTTTTCCACGGTGGCCGCCCACGCGCAGAACGCGATGGACTGCTTCATGGAGCGCATGCGCGCGACGATCTTCTTGGCGCGCGCGAGCTTATCCTTGCTGGTACGCGCGGTGGAGTGCCAGGCGCGAAAGGCTGCGGCGACGGTCTTGTGCGTCCAAATCCCGTGGATGTTCGCGACGACGGCTCTTTGTCGGATGAGCAGCGCGGTGGTATCGCGCCAGCCGCGGAAAGATCGCGTCGCGCCGGCAAAGCGCATGCGCCAGACGAACGAGCGCACGCGCGCGCGGTGTACCCTGAACCGCACCACCGCCGCGTGCCACCCCTCGAACGCCGACGATACCGATCGGTTGAGCCACTTGCGAAGGAGTTTGTCAACCTTCATCCGCTGCGTGCGACGGACGGCGACGGCGTCGCGCCACCCGTTGAGAGCCCTGTACGCGGACCCGCGCATCAGCCGCACGGCGAACAGCAACGCGCTATCCCTCGCGGCGAGCATGGCGAGCGTGTGCGTCTGCCATAACTCAAAGGCGTTGGCGACGTCGCGGTACCGCCACATTCGCACCAGCCGCTCAGCCTTTTGCCGCGTGGCTCGCATCAACGCCGACTGAGAGCGCCATCGCTCGAACGCCATCGTGGCGCTCGTCGCAGCCCACCGCGTGAGTGTGCGCCGAGTAAACGCGAGGACGCGGTCGCGGTGGGAGCGCCGCGCGCCGCTGATCTGGCTCCATCCCGTGAACGATTTGGAGAGGTGATCGCGGTTAAGCCGGCGGCCGACGACGCCGACGATGTGCGCGTCGCGCTTAGCCTTGCGAACCGTCTGGAGCCACTGCATGAAAGACGAGTGCAGCTGCCTGCCGAGGACGCGGAGCACCAGCGCGGAGAGCTTATCGCGCCGCCGCGCCTTCCCCTTGGCCACCTGGACCCACGAGTAGAAGGCGTCGGCGACGGCGGCTCGGGTCCACCGCGCCACGACCCGCCCCGCCGCCGCCCGCAACCGCCGGGTCTCCGCGACGTGAAACGCCCAGGCGTCAAAGGCGGACGATGCGCACCGCATCGCCATGCGCGTCACCGCGCGAACGGCGATGCATCGCATGACGTGCTCGTGGCTCTTGCCGCCAACCTCGGAGCGCATCCGCCACGTGATCAACGCTCTTCGCGCGTTGGTCTTGTGACGGTCCACCCGCATCTGGTGCGCGAGCCTCCGGCGCTGCGTCATGAATACGCTCCTGTGCTTCCACGCGCGCAGGGTGGACACCGCCGTGCGCGCGCCGCGCCTGTCGTCAAAGTTGAGCAGCGCGCGGCGCATCTTGGCAATCTTCTTGGCGTAATCGCGCCAGGTGGCGAAAGGCGCGGCGAGTCGCGCGAAATAAATCTTTCGCAGAGCGCGATTCGCGACGTTTCTCCGCCGCCGCTGGTCCTCCGTCACCTGCACCCACTTGCGCAGAGCCTTGCTGAGCCACCTGTGGAAGAACGTCCTGGCCGCCATGGCCATCACCTTCGTCCGCTGCGTCGCCTGGGCTTCGTACGCCTCCCGCACTTGAGTCCCGTAGAATTGCGCGTCTGAGATCCAACCCGCCCGGCACTCGCCAATCTCGCCGCGGAACACGTCAGCCATGCCCCGCATCTCATCCTTGAGCTCCAGCATCTGGCGCTCCACCTCCTTCCGCGCGCGGACCTCTTTCAGCACGAACGCGCTCCACTCCTTGATGAGCACGCCGGACATGGACCGCAGCGCGTGGGACTGCTCGCCGGCGGAGTCGCGCCTGTGACCAGCCGGGGGCCGCGAGGATACCCCCGGGGTGTACGCACCGTATGAACCGTGGGCAGTGCTCCGCGTGTGCGTCGTCTGTTGAGTGCGCATGGACCCCGGCGCGACCGGGATCTCGTCCCGCGTACCCTCCCACCGCCCGGGCACCTCCGGGCGCAGCCGGTTAGGGGAACCGGGCCGCGAGCTCGCCGCCGGCTTGTTCTTCTCGACAATCTCGAGCTCGTGGTACCCCACGAGCCGTCGCACGCTCTGGTCCACGCTCTGGTCCGTCGTGTCCACCGCCTGGGACGTGTTGACCGCGGGGTGGAACGTGGTGCCGTGGTGCGTGCGCGGGGAGAGCTCGTGTGGGGGCGCGGCGGGATGACGGCGCGATGAGGGCGCCGCGAGATGGGCGCCGTCGTCGGAATCCGAGTCGCCTGCGTGGGCTGGGGCGTCCGCGAGCGGGTGCGCGCGGAGCCCGTGCGGGGTGGTAGGGTTGTGGAAGCCGTCGGCGGGGTCGCGCATGGATCGTGGCACGCGCATGACCTCCACGCGCAGGATGCACGAGGGCAATCTGCGATTCTTGAGTCGCATCTCGCAGGAGCTCCAGTCGGGCTCCTCCGGTTCGTCGTTCGTCTCCCACTGCTCGTTGACCCCGAAGTTCGGGTTGAAGAAGCACAGCCTGCCCCCCGCGGTGCGTTGCCGCGCCTGGAGCATCTTACCGCCGAGCATCGGCGACGCGAACCCGATGTACCGGCCTTGCTTGACCACGGTGAGGTGCGTGGCGGGATCTGCGATCGATCGCGCGTCGTCCAGCCCGCTCACGCCGAAGCGCACCGCGTCGCCGCCCCGCGAGTTCTCCACGTCGACGACGTAAGGCAGGCCGTCCACCGCGAACGCGACGACCTCGCCGTCCTGTAGGCCCGGACCTCGATCGTCGTCGGCGCCCCTCACGGGCGACATCGGTCCCCCGGGGTTGACGTGCGATCGGCCCGGGGCGTTCGCTGTCGGTTCGTCGTCGTCGTCCTCTGTGGACATCCTCCTCTGGCGCGAGCCGCCGCCTGGAGTGTGGGTTCGGGGTGATGAAGGGCGTTAGGGTCGATCGGGGAACGATGGATCGATCGGGGTCGTGATCGAGGCGCGCGGATCGAGAACGACGGGGCGGTGATGGGGCGTGAGGGGGCGGGTTTAGGAAAAAACAACAACCGATGAGAGTCGCGCTGGTTTTGGTGCGTGATCTGTGAGTTGCGGGGGGTTCGTGCGCGTGATCTCACCTCCGAACAGGGCCTTTGCCGCCTGTTTGGCCCACTGGTCACCGCCGTTCGCCATGGTCACCGCCGGACCCGCGAGACGCGACACTCCGCGCGCGCTCGTTTGTTCTACAGCTGGAACTCGCGACTGCTCAAACAGACGACGCAGAGGACAGGCGTGGACTTTGTCGCGAAAAAATCTGGAGACCGGCAGACCGGCGAATAAAAAACCATGTGTGTATGGGTATTCAGATGCCATTTTTCTTTAATACCTTCGTAATTGTGTATTTCTTTCGTGTGGTTATATAGTATGAATCGGGCTTCCAAAACCGCACCACCACGACCACAAATGTGACAAGTGTTGCGATAACGCAGCCGATAACGCGACTCTTGAAACACGTGGGAACGACGGGAACTTTCGTTTGGACGGCGGATCACAGCGTATGAGCGCGGCGCGGGTGTCACCAACGCCGTCTCCCGTTAAGATGACTGACGAAAAGAAGGTCAACGCCTATGCGTTGCCCTCCGTCGACGACGAGCGCCCAAAGTTCCTCAAGGATCCCTTCGGATGGTACGCTCAGCTCTCTTACAGACGTCCTCGGACGATGTTCGCGACGGCATGGGGGTTCATCTTCCTTCTGTGCGCCATCGGCGCGCCGTTCTTCAAGCAGACGGACAGCTCGGACTACGACTGGCTCCTCGGCAGGGACTCGGCCATCGTCCAGAGGTCGTACTCGCTGAAGCAGGTGCAGGAGCGCGCCTCGCAGTTCACCGAGCTCGCCGAGCGAACGGTGCCGCAGACCGAGCAGCTCTTCCATCTGATGTACGAGGCGCGAGGGAGCGATAACCTGCTCAAGCCCGCCATGTTGAAGGAGATGCTGGAGATCGAGAAGGTACTCTTCACCGACAAGAGGTACGCCGCCTACTGCGTCGCGGAGGTGGCCGACGTGAACACGTGCTCCGCCGACGGGTACAAATCACCGCTCACGATGTTTTACAATATCTCAATCACCCGCGACGGCAACAACCAAACCGTCTACTCCGCGGACCCCATCGCCATGCCGGGCGGAGGATACTACGTGGACACCGAGGCCGGGATCAAGGCCAGGATGGACTTCGTCCTGGCCTCCGCGTTGGGACCCAAGGCTAAGCTCTGGTTCGACGCCGGCTTCAACGAAGACGGAGTCTCCACCGACGCTCGTTACATGCAGGCGTTTTACTTCCTCGGCATGCCCCTCGACGGCTACAGCAACCCTGCGGACCGTAACGAGGAGCAGCGCGTGCCGGGTAACGCCATGCTGCTCGACGCGAGCGACGCGCTCAAGCTTCGCTTCGGCATGAAGGAGACGTGGTCCAAGAGCAGCTTCCAGACGGAGGCGACGGTGGCCACCGCCGACGGCGAGATGAAGGTGTACTGGTGGTCGCTCCCGGGCCAGGAGAACGAGTGGCAAACGCTGAGCAGCAAGGACCTCAACTTCACGGTGCTGTCCTTCCTCGGCGTCATGGTCTACGTCGCGTACCACACCGGCTCCATCATCATCAGCGCCACGTCGATGCTGATGACGGTGACTTCGATCTTTGTCGCGTTTTTTTGGTTCCGCGTGGTGTTCCAGGTTTCTTTCTTCCAGTTCATCAACTTCCTCATCATCTTCGTGGTGTTGGGCATCGGAGCCGACGACGTGTTCGTGTTCATGGACGCCTTCCACCAGAGCATCGACGAGCTACGGGCCAAGAACAAGCCCGCGACGCTGCCGCACAGGATCAAGCACACCATGCGCCGCGCGCTTCACGCCATCTTCGTCACCTCCTTCACCACCTCCGCCGCCTTCTGCGCCACGGCGCTGTCCCCGCTGATCCCGCTACGATCATTCGGCCTGTTCTCCGCGCTCGTCATCTTCTGCGTCTTTGGCATCAACGCCGTGGTGCTCCCGCCGCTGACGGTGCTGTACATTCGCAACCTTCACGGCCGCGGCTGGATCGGGTCCGCCAAGGCTATCGTCCAAGGTATGCTCCCGTGTACGGTGTTCACCCTGCCGGTGTACGAGGACCCGGGGTTGAAGCTACCCGACGACGAGGACAAGGCCATGGCCGCGTCCACCGACCCGGCGGACAAGTACAACGTGAAGCACATGCGAATGACGGAGCGTTTCTTCTACGTCCGATACTTCAACTTTCTCAACTCGCCCGCGAAGTACGTCATCCTCGCGGCGTTCGCCGGCCTGTTCGCGGGCGGCGTCGCGCTGTGGGTCAGCCTGGAGGTACCCAAGGAGCCCGAGCAGTGGTTCCCCAAGACCCACATGTTCCAGCAGTACCAGGACATGGGCAGCGACAAGATTATGATGGGTGGAAGCGGGGCGGATACGCTGGACGTGTCGCTCGTGTGGGGACTCTCCGGCCTGAACACCAAGGGAACCGACCCATGGAAGCCGTCGGATCTCGGCGATGTCATCTACGACGCCGGCTTCGACCCGTCCACCGCCGCGGCGCAGGCGCACCTCATGCAGTCCTACGAATCCCTCAAGACTGCCGCCTGCGGCGCCAAGGCGTGCAGCGGCGGTAAGCTGGCGGACCCCTTGGTCACGATTCGAAACATCGTGGCCGAGACCGACGCCACCGGCGCCGTGATCGGCGGGTTCTACAAGTACCTCAACGACCTCGGCGGGGCGTACGCCAGCTCGCACCCGGTCAACGCGCCGGTCACGAGCGATACCTTCAACGTCCAGATGTGCAAGTACGCCAAGCTGGACGCGACCAAGGTTCGCTACGCCGGGCACGTGGGGTACTACGTGAAGGACTGCGACGCGTCCCCGGTGCCCAGCGCCAGGTTCATCCTGATCGAGGCCACGTCGAGCATTCGCATGCCCCAGGCGCCCGTGGACTTCACCGAGGCGCAGGACGACTGGGAGGTGTTTGGCAATTCTCTGGACGTCGGAGCTCCCGCCGAGCTCACCGGCGCGGAGGCCACCAGCACCAACATCTTCTGGCTCTGGTCCGTCACCTCCATCTCCCTCATGGACAACGTCTACCTCGGCCTCGCCGTGTGCTTCCCGATGGTGTTCTTCGTCCTGTCCGTGTCCACCGGCAACGTCATCCTCGCGTTTTATTCCACGGTTACAATCGCGGGTATCGTGACCACCGTCATCGGCATCGGCGCCGGCGGGATCATGGGCTGGGACCTCGGCACCACGGAGGCCATCGCCGCGGTCATCGTCATAGGGTTCAGCGTCGATTACTGCGTGCACCTGGCCAACGCGTACATCGAGAACGACGCCGTGGACAGGGTGAGCCGCACGCGAATCGCCCTCACCACCATGGGCATCTCGGTCACCGCGGGCGCCATCACCACCATCATCGCGGGTGCCTTCCTCGCCTTTTGCATCCTGACGTTCTTCGTGAAGTTCGCGTTCCTCATCTGCTGGACGATCTTCTCGAGCTACATCTGGGCGGTCATCTTCTTCGGCGCGCTGTGCATGACCGCGGGGCCGAGCGGAAAGTTTGGAGACATCTCCTGGCTCCTCGCGAAGATGTTCCCGTGGTGCCACTGAGCGCGTGGATCGATGATCAGGGAGGGTGTAAGTGGTACTCAGAGTTAGTGCCCGCCGTGGGGCAGACTATTGTTTTATTCATTCTTTACGTCGAAAGTTATCAATCCTTGATTTGTTCGAGCAGCTGCGCGATGACTTCATCCGCGAACGGTATCACGATTCCCTCCGACCCCTTCTTAGTTCTCGTCAGCTCGTGGTCGATGAACTCCGTCAGGTGGCTCTTCAGCGTCGTCTCGGACGTCGCCAGGAACTCCTCGCGGCACCGGGTGTAGAACGCGTGGAACGTCATCCCGCCGGACTCCGGGTTTGCCAGCTGGTGCTCCGCTAATAAACGGAAGATATCCCTCGCGTTGCTGGTTAAACTCCTCAACACGTTCACCGCTCCCCTCACGTGCCTCTCCTCCCCCTTGCTCGCCAGCATCTGCGGCACGTGCGCCGTCTCGTACTTGTACGGCGCGAACGTGGTGGCCTCCTGCCACACAAAGTTGAACCGCGCAGCCTCCCGCTTGGACCACAGCAGCGGCGCGTTGACGTGATCCACCGACGACACCAGGTGCACCCGGGGCATAGCCGCGAGTTCCCCCAACAGCGCCTGTGCCTCGGGGGACCGAAGCTGCTGCCCGTCGATGTTGTGGAGGACGATGTACAGCCTCCGCGGCGGGTGGTAACTCTGCGCCGCCCCGGTCGTGGCCAGCGAGCCGTCTCCCGGAAGGTCCTCGGGGTTGGCGAGCGCGAGGGGATTTTTATCCCCACCGCCCTCGTCGTCTTTTCCGCCTCCTCCTCGCTTGGACGCGCGTTCCCCGCGTTCCTTCGCCGCGATCGCCGACTTGTTCCGGTGCGCGAGCAGGTGCGGCGCGCTCGTGGCCTCCGCGATCATCGCCAGTAGGGTTTCCGTGTTTGTCCCGTGGAGGTCCCTCGACGGCGTTCCGGGATGCACCGCCGCCGCCGCCGCCGCCAAAATCTGCTTCGGCGTGAGACCGGGAAAGTACCCGTTCACCACGATGACCCCGCCGTCCGTCAGCATCTTGTTCGCGAAATCTTCCAACAGCTCCTTCTTACTGCCAAAGCCGTAGAGCAGCAACGAGAACTCGCTCTGCAGGAGCTGCCACCACCGAGCGAAATTCTTCTCAAGCGCCGTCTTGAGCCGGGCGCGTTCGTTGACGTGTCCCACGGGGAGCCGCCCGAGTAACTCGCGCACGGTGTCCTCGTCCGCGAGGTCCAGCGACGCGAGCGACGCGTCGGACTTGGAGTTCCGCCCCTTCATCGCGATGTAACCGCGGCCGCCGCGGCCGTTCGCGAGCCTCTGCGCGAGCTGCGCCTCAGCCTCGGACACCACCATCGCGGTATAGTCGACGTTCTTCGCGCCCTTTCCCTTCCCCTTGGCCTTCGTGGACCGCCCGCTCGCGCCGGCCGCGCCGCCGCGTGCGCCGGCCGCGGTATCCCCAGCGAGTGCCTGCGCGGAAGCCTTGCCCATCGCGCGGCCGTGAACCGTCTTTCCCTCCGCCGCAGCTTGCTGGTAAAACTCCATCTGATCCTTGGACATCGGCTTGTGCCCGGCGGTTCGCCTGTACGGCTTGCTCTTGGCCGCCCGGCTGCCGGGACGGGCGCACATGCCCACGATCTTGGTGGTGGGCGGCGCGCCTCTCTGCGGATGTCGGGAAGGGGGAGAACGGGTCGCCGTCAGACGGTGCGACGATTTGAAAAAAAACAACGGTGTTTGCGCGGGGGGGCGCGCGCGAGGCTGGGTGGGGCGGGATCCGCGGACGACGCACCTTGCCCATCTTCGCCGCGTCCTCGACGTCCTGGGTCTATCCTCGCCGAGAATACGCGGATGCACGATTCGCCTCCGTCCCGTGCCGCGAGTAGTGGAGCGCGTCGTCGACGGTGCGGGCTCTCGGTCTCCAGATCCAGCACCGGCTCGCAGCGCTCGAGACTTGAGCCAACTTCACGATCGGCACATCCTATCCTCATTCTATCGCGCACGTCCGGACCTATGGCTGCGTGCATGGCTTCCAAGATGGCCGTCGCCCCCTCGCGGGGCGCACTCGCCCGCAAGACTTCCGTCAAGACCGCGCGTCGCACCGGGTTGATCCGCGTCCGCGCCGTCGGCCCCGCCTACGACGAGGTCTTCGACGGCACCACCGGGCAGATGGAGAAGGTGCTCTCGCAGTCCGTCGAGTCCCTCTCCGCGGGCGGCCTGGAGTGGAGCTACCGCGTCGGCGTCCCCGAGGAGGGCACCGAGGCCAAGCCCACGAAGGTGATCATGGTCCACGGCGCGGGTCTCAACTCGTTCACCTACAACAAGCTCTCCAGGGAGCTCCAGACGCAGGGCTACACCGTCTACGCCCCGGACATGCCCGGGCACGGCGCCACGTCGAAACCATCATCCGGTTTCGATTACTCCGCCTCCGCGTACATGTCCGCGCTCGAGGCGTTCATGACCGCCGCGGGCATCGCCGACGTCGAGGACCCGGTCGACCTCGTCGTCTCCGGGTTCATCACCTCCCAAGCCGCGCTCCTCCTCGCCGCGGAGAACCCAGCGCTCTTCCGCAGGGTGGTGGTGCTGAACACCCCGCTGGGCCCAGGGCATAAACTACCCGATCCCCTCGCCGTCTACACCCGCCCGTTCGGCATGGGCAAAGGCGCGCAGGCTGACGTGTACAAACTCGCGTACTTTGGCAACGAGTTCGCACTCACCGAGGAGACCGTGGCTAAGTACGAGGCACCTTACCTCGGCGGCGACGGTGAAGCCGCCCGCGCCGCGCTGGAAGCAACCGTGACCAAAAACGATCTCAAGGCGCTCACGCAGCGGGTGAGCAAGGCGTGGTCCACACGCGGTTTACCAAAGGTTCGGATCGTGTGGGGCGTGAACGACAAGTACCTGGGAGATAAGGACATGTACACGTGGGCGGAGGACGTGCGGGCGACGTTTGATTGCATGCGCAGCGTCGGGCACATGCCGCAGGAGGATTTCGCTCAGGACGCGGGGAAGTTCATCGACGCCTTTCTGCAGAGCGAGCTCAAGGTGAGCGCGCTGGAAAGCGTTCGCCTCCGGAAGGTGACCAAGGATGACGATTACGACCGATGAGTTCCGATTTTAATGTCACGCGAACGGTAGCACCACACGATGAGACGCCCCACATCGCCCGCCAAAACATTTCACTGTGGAGACTCGTTTTTACACGTCACCCCGCTTACAAAATCTATTGGCCACCACTTCCACACTTCGCGGACGACGGGTCGAACGTGAGTGGTAACATGGCAGCGGCGGAGCTCAGCGCGATCTATCGCGCCATGCAGAAGAGCGCGGCGAGGTTCTCCAACTACAACGTCCGAGAGTGAGTCCCTCTGCCGCGCGCGATCGACCCCGAGAACCTCCCGATTAACCCTAACAATCAGCATCCGACGACACGGTCGCGCCCGAGCTCACCGTCCGCCCCCCGTTTCCCCATCGTTCGCAGGTACTTCAAGCGCAGGGTTCGGGAGGAGTTCGAGAAGAACGGCAACCTGGTGGGCGAGGAGGCGGCCGCGGCGCTGGCCAAGGCGAAGAAGGACCTCGCCGTGATCGACAGGCAGGTTCAGGTGTACTCCCTCTTCGGGTCCGAGTTGCGCTCGGTGCTCGAGATCACGAAGAAGCCCTGAACGCCGCCGTACCCACCTAGCCGCCGCATAGACTCAGTCAGTAATACCACGCAGAAGCAGTAGAGCAATTCGTCACGTTTCGTTCGTTACAAGCGCTAATAAGGGCCGTCACTTGAGCCTCTCCAACACGTACGAAGTTGATTTTCGGGCGGATGACCGAGTCACGCGGCGACCCGAGTCGTCGTCGCTGACCGGCGCCGGTGTCGCGTCGATCCTCTTCAACGCCGCCGCCTGGGAGATCGACTTCCGTCTCGACGTCGTCACCGAGGGCGTCGACTCGCCCGACGCCACCGCCGCCGACTTCTTAGCCCGGGATGGATCCGCCTTCTTCTTCGACGACGCCGCGGGCTTGGGGGGCTTCTCCGCCGCCGCCGCCGCGACTGACGCCCGCCTCGACTTGCGCTCCGCCGCAGCCTTCGTGGACGTCGTCGACGGGGTTCCGTCCGCGAATAGCATCGAGCCGGACGTCGTCGCGCCCGGTGTGGTGGACGCCGGCGCCGCCGACGCCCGCCTGCTGCTCCTCCTCGTCGCCGCCGCGGGCTGGAGCCTCTCCTCGAGAACGGACCGGGGCGGCGCGGGCGACGCGGCGACCGGCACCGGGGTGGTCGCCGCGATCACGACGTCGCCCTCCTCGTCCTCGTCCACCACCATCGCGTCCGCCTCTCGGAACGACGATACGGGCGGCTCAGTCGGCCTCGGTGACGGTGATCTCTTCGCCTCGGCCGGTGATCTAATCTCAATCTCGGGAACCTCGCGTCTCCGCGGCGAAGGCCGGGCGGGCGTGGGCGTCATCGCGGGCTGCCTCGCGGGCGTGGGCCCGAACCCGAGACCTTGCCCGAACGCGGGCGCGGTCCAGTGCCTCGGCGCCGGGGACAGGCCCGCGGGCGCGGACGCGGCGGCCGCGGCGGCTCTTCGCTCGGCGGCTCGCCTCTTCTTCGCTCCAAAGGGACTGAAAACCGCGGCGGGTTCCGGGACCCTGGACGCCGCCGGCTCCTTGGCGCGGGATCGCGGCACCAGCGGCCGGCCACGCGCCGCCTCCTCCATGTCGTCATCCATATCCACGTCGTCCATGTCAGCGTCCACGTCAGCGTCCACGTCAGCGTCCACGTGGAGGGAATCCTCTACGGACCCGCGGAGGTCCAGCGCGGTCCAGGAGTCGCCGCCGCCGCCAGTCGCCGCCTTGGCGTTCATACGCGCGCCAGTCTGGTCAGCCGCGCGAGCCAACGGCCCGGGCGACGGTGGCTCGAGCGCAGTGTCGTTGGCAACTCCGGTACCGTACGAACCGAGGGTGGCGGCAGCGGCGTGGGAGGACGCGAGGGGCGCGGCGAAGAACGGGACGTGCCCGCCGTCGTTTCTATCATCACCGGAATGAAGCGCGCCGTCCATAGCGCACAACACGCCGCCCGCGGATGGGTTCTTCTCGTTCGGGATGACGGCTCCCGCGGGTGTCCTCGCGAAGTCCATCGGGGTCGCCGGCTGGACCACGAGCCCGCGCGCGAGCGCACGTTTACCGCCGCTGGCGTCGTCCCGCGCCTCCGCCGCGCCGGTCATGCGGAGCCGTTGCATGGGCTCCGGCATGGATCGCACCGCTGCTTCGAGCGCGGCGAGTACGTCGGCTGGGAGGGACTTCGCGCCGCCTGACTGGTTCGCGGCGCACGCCGCAGCCTCGGTGGTCCGTCCCCTGGTGAGGTAATAGACCACGGGGAGGTGCCTAGCGGCGCCGGCGGTTCCCGCGTTGGACTCCAGCCACGACATCATCGCCGACTCGAGCTCGCCTTCAAAGGGAAGGTCCAGGACGGATTCGAGCGCCCCGCGCGCCGCGGCGTGGGACGCGAGCCTGGACACGAGCTTATCCGCGACGCCGCGCCTGGCATCGTGCGGCGCGGCAGCCACCGCGTCCCTGGCGCATACGAAAGCTTCGGTGGCGAGTCCGCACTCGAGCCGGACCGCCACGCCGAGCTCCGCCTCAACAGTCGCATCCGCCTCGAACCCCGCACTGGCGCCACCCACTGACACGTCACCCATGGACTCGTTCCCGTCGTGGCTTTCTCCCTGACTTCGCTTGAAACCCGCGGCGACGTCGCTGCGTCGAGCCCTGGCCACCGCGAGGGCATCCGCGGGCTTGCCCCTAGCCGCCAACGAGGCGACGAATCGAAGCGGGAGACCGGGGTGCGAGGCGCCCGGAAGCAACGCGCACGCCCGCGTCAGCGATTCGACGCGTTCGTGGTCGTCGAGGAGCGCCGCGCACCGCGTCTCCACGAAGAGCCGCGGGTGCATGCGCGCGGCCCGGGCGAACCGGGCCGGCGCGCCCTCGGGCGGCGCTCCGAGATCCAGGAGGTAGTACAGAAACAAAGCCTGCTTCGCGACGAGCGCGGCGGGCGCGGCGCTCCCGTGCCTGAACACCCTCTCCGCAGCCTCCGTCGCGGACTTGAACGGGTACGGGGGCGCGTGCACGCCGACGCCCGCGAGCAGGTCGTCCAAAAACAGGCCGCCGCCGTCCGCATCCGGGGGCAGATCCGCGGCTCTCGCCGCCGCCGCCGCCGACGCCCGCCTCACGTTAATCTCGGACGCCCACTGACCGGGCCCGCCGTACCTGTCCTGCGACGCCGCGGTGCCCGCGGTGAGCCCCTCGCGCAGCGCCCAGGAGAGCGCGGCGGCGTGCTGCATGCGCCGCGCGGCGTCGTCGTGCGCCAGCTGTAGCCTCTGTTGGAACCCCGGGGCATCCGCCGCGGGATGCGGGGCGGATGCATCCGTCGCCTCGGCGCTGTCGCCGCCAGCGGCAGGGTCCGCGCCGAGCGCCACGAGGACGTCGCGGAGGGCCTCGAAGACGGCGCCGGCGCGGTCAGCCTCGTCGGCGGCGCCGGCTGTGCGCAGCGCCGCCGCCTGGTCCAAAGCCTGCTCCGCGGATCGAAGCGCGGCGCTGCACCATTCGGCGACCATCTCGCCATCCTGGAGGTAGGCCTCGACGCCGTCTGGGGAGGAGAAGTCGTCGTGGCCGCATACCTCGTCGACGTAGTGGCACACCAGCTGGGGCATGCCGTTGGCGACCGCGGCGTCGAAGAGCTGGTGGAGCTTGGCGACGTCGGAGGCGCCGTCGCCGGCGGCCGACGCGGCGTGCGCCGTCGCGGTGGCGGAGCTGACGGATGCGCCGGTGAGGACGCCCGCCTGCGCGCATCGCGAGTGGATGATCCGGAGCTTCGCAACCTTGGACAGGTCCGCGGGGTCGCACGACGCGAGCTCGGCGAGCGCCTGCTCCCGCGGGGGGAGCGCGTTCCTGCTGAACGCCATCCCGGGGCGCTTTTCAGATCCCTACTTTGAGTTCCCGCCTGCACCGTTACGGGGGGATCCCAACCTGGATCGTGAGCCCGCGCGCGTCTCTTTGCCACGCGGACGAGCCGGTCAGACGATCGGAGCGTTCCGCTCGTCCGGGTCCGCTCCTCGCAGAGTGACGAGCGATGGGGAAGCCAGTGTTCGTTTCAAAAATCTGAGCTCCGTTCAAGCATATTGGCGCGTGGCTCGCTTCAGGATTCGCATCAGGCAGAAAGCTTTCGGCGTACCTTTTCGATGGATAGCGTCCGCGACGACAAACACAACGCCACGCGCGGCCATTCGACATGGCGACCACCACGGCGATGTCGAGCGCGTCTCATCACCTTTCTCGAGCCGTCACCGGGCGCCGTAGCCCCGCATCGAGGCACACCACCGCGCCCATGACCCGATGCGTCCAACGCTCATCGAAAGACGACGTGGCCGACGTGCGTTTGTGGGCACCCGAACGCCGATCGAGAAGGGAGGCGCTGCTCTTAGCGTCGACCGTTGGCGCGTCCTTCCTCGCGCCGGCGCGATCCGCCCGCGCGACCGAGGCGTCCAACCTCGCGTCCCTCGCGTCGCAGGAACCCGACGCCGAGATCGCGGTGGAGCTCTGGGACGAGGTCGTCCGGCTCGCGAAAGCATCGGGCGAATCCGCCACGCCAACCGGCGGATCGTGGCTGTACTCCAGGGCGGAGTGCCTGGGCGCTCTCCGCCGGTGGACCGACGCCGAGCGCGCGTACGGCGAAGCCGCGGACGTCCTGGAGACGGCGCTCGAATCCACATCAGGGAAGAAGAAGGACAACGCCACAGCGCTCACGCTCGCGTTGGCACACGACGGTCGGAGCCTATCCCTCGGCCAGCTGGACAACTGGCCGGGCGCGGTGGAGGCGAGCAGGCGCGCGCTCGCCGCGGGCGGCGCCGCGGGTGTCGCGGAGGGCGGCGGGCTGGACGTGCCCACGACCGCGCTCAACGCGGGTCTGCGCGGAGGGCCGCCGACGGTGGCGCAGAGGCTGGACTTCAACGCGGCTATGGCGAGGTGGGGCGCCGGGGACGTGGGCTATGCCGCGAACGCGCTTGCGCGGCTGGATAAGGGCCCGGAGCCCGTGGCGGGTCAGCCGCAGTTCTGGGAAGCTCGCGCGGCGCTCGCGGCGGCGCTGTACGCCAACGGGTCGCGTCCCGCGGCGGAGGCGGAGTGGTCGGGGCTGTGCAAGCCGGTCAAGCCGAACCCGCCCGCGGTGCCTACCGATCCGTTTAGAAAAGCGGTGAACCAGGCGGCGCAAGGGGCGTTCGACGCGGGCGGCGTGTTGATGGACAAGCGGTGCGAGGACTTCGCCACCGGTACGCCTCTGCCGTGCGACGACGCGGGTATTCCCGGGTCCGGGGGTAGCTCGAGCCCGTGTCTGATCTTTACCGACGCTGAGACGGAGAGCAGGCTGTGGCCGACGAACGCGAGGACGGCGCTGAGCAAGTTCATCAAGGACGGGCCGGAGGTGCTGCGCAGGTAGTGATTCGATGTGCCGTGGTATTACATGTTCAACGCGTCGTGTTTACTCTGCTTCATGAATCGCACCGGCTTGTTTCAGCAAGTCGATGGTATATTCATCACCTTTCTTCAACGCCATTGACATCGGCGTGCGACCAGCATTGTTCACCCTGTTGACGTCCGCGCCAGCCTTTATGAGTATCCCGACTTTGACCCCGTGTCCTCTTAAAGCTGCAAAGTGAAGTGCTGTAGATTCATTACCGACCGCCCTGTGGACGTCCGCGCCAGCGTCGATGAGTATCCTGAATGTGGACACTTCTCCATCTGGTTCACCCGGCAATGCTAGAGCTGCCCACTGAAGAGGTGTCCTTTCAAATACCGCCCTGTTGATGTCCGCGCCAGCGTCGATGAGTATCTTGACCACCGCATCTTGTCCGTTGATAGCTGCCGCGTAAAGTGCTGTACATCCATCATCTTCCTGCTTGTCAACGTCCGCACCGGCGTCGAGCAGCAAGGCTATGCAGACGCTCCGTCCGGAAAAAGCTGCCGCGACAAGTGGCAAGGTGCAGCGAAGGTTGGAAAGGTTGTCACTACTTGTGAGATTCACATCCGCGCCCGCCTCAATCAGAGCCTTCACAACTTCTTCACGGCCCTTAGTAACTGCGAATAGCAGAGGTCTTGTTAACGCGCCCTTGTTAACATCCAAGCCAGACTCCAGAAGGGCCCTGACCGCGGGCAAGTTGCCGGACTCTGCCGCCCAGAACATAGGCGCGGTGTCCCACATTATATCCTCCTCGTCATCCTCAGTGTCACTGTTCGAACGAAGAGGAACAGGATGTATCTTGGCTTCAGCTACGATCTTCGCCTCCATCGACCGAACGCCACCAACGCTCCACACCGCGCGGTTGAACGACTTGCTCACCTGCGCCAAGTTGAGCGTTGCCCACATATCGAGCTTGGGGAGTATCTCAGCTTCGAACAAGTCTGGCAGCTCCTCGGCGAGGGCGACGACGACCGAGATCTCGCCGCGTCGGACCTTATCTACGACCGGCTCAGTCTTTCGTCTCTTGCTTCGTGCATCCATGGCGGCGTTGGAAGTGGCGGGGCAGTCCCAAAAACAGAGAGAAAGCCACGACTTCTTCTTGGAGCTGCCGAACGAAACTTCGAAAATACTTGTAATCTGCAGTTGCGTCTTTTGCTCTGACTCCCAAAGAAGCGGTGCCAGCCACAACCGCAACCGCAGAGCGCCCGCCGGGCTCGTCGGTCGCACTCTACGCGAGATGGTGGTCATCGAGGATGATAGCGTGAGGATGGACACCGTGTGCCAGCCCCTGCAGGTGCGCCCCCGACCCCGTCCCAGCGCCGATCGCGACCCGTCAAACCAACCGACGCTCGCGAGGTGCCCAATAATCTCCCGGCAAGGCCCCGATCTGACCACACCCTTCCCCTTACCCCATCCCCGTATCCCGCAGTATCACGCCGGGGCGTCCGTCACTAAGGTTGTGGGCACGAGTAATTTCCCGCCGTCATTCGCGGCGGTGGGCTACGCTCCGTGCTTCAAGGGCTTCGGGTGAGCCCCAGATCCCAATCTCTCCCGAAATCGAATCCCGGATCCGACCCCACGAACCATTGACTGACCGCTTCCACCCGATCACCCACCCGATCCGCAGGCCCGTCCCCGGCGGCAAGGCTGACGATAACCCCGACGTCGCGTTCGTCCAGCGCGCGGACGTCAACCCCGACGCCGGCGGCATCCACGGCGCCTTCCAACACGTCGCCATCTTCAAGAACATCCTCGTCGCCGCGGACGGCGACAAGTCCGCAAGGCTAAGGGTCTTCGACGTGAGGGACTGGTCCGAGAAGCAGGTCATACGCGTGGGCGCCGTATCGGAGGCCGGCGACTCGGGGCCAGCACCCGCGGCGGTCACATCCCTCGCGTTCGACGGCACGACAATCGCGTGCGGCACAGCCGAGGGACACGCGCACACGTGGCGATTAGCCGAGCTCGAGGGTAAGCGCGGGTACGTCCGCCTGCTTCAACCGCTCCGCGTGGACTCGCAGCCGGTGACGCGGCTATCACTGGCCACCGAGGCGAACTTACTCACCGCGTATTCACCCACGAAGCGGACGCTGGTGGTTTGGTCCCTGGAGTCTGGTAAGCTACACGCGGCGTATTCGGTGGATGGGGTGGCGAAAGGAACTCCGCTGCGTTTCACCGCCAACGTGGAGTCGGTGACCGCGTGTGTCCACGCGTTCACCGATGAAGACGACCCACACGGCGAACGGGGCGTGCTCGCCGCGCTTCTGGACGTCAAGACTGGTGAGGGCGGCGCGGTGGTGGGCGTGAGGGAGGTCACCGCCGGCGAGGGCGAACCCCGGTGCTTAACCTTCGACGGGGAGTTACTCTGCGTCGGAACCTCGGGCGGTGCGGTCATCGCGTGGAACGTGGGAGAGGCGTACGCGCCGTGGAAAGGGTACCACGCCGGGGAGGTCGGGTGCGTCGCGAACGTGCCGGGGGACAAGGCGAGGATCGTCTCCGGCGGCGCCGACCGGAAAATTATCCTCTGGGACGCCAAGGGCAACGCGCAGGCGCGAATGGAGGTTGGCTCACCGGTCACCGCGATACACGCGCCGTCCCCGCGGTTGGCGCTGGCGGGCACCGAGGACGGCACGGTCGAGGTGGTGGCGTTGTGCGACGGCGACGTGGACGCGGACGAAGCTCTCACCGCGTCGTGCCGCGAAGGCAAGCGAAGGTCCAACGAACTCACTCGGTACTCCCCCAAGTTTGACGCGAGCGGCGCTTCCAAGGGATGCGAGTCTTTCGAGGCGTTCACCCGGACGTTCAAGGTTAAGGAGGGTGCGTACACCGCCCCGCCGCCGGAGACGGAGAAGAAGACAAAGGCTGAGACGGCCAAGGACAAGAAGATCGCCGAGGCTATGATGAAAGGGATGGGCGAGACGGAGGCGGAGAAGGCTGAGCGGAAGAAGCGCGAGGACGAGGAGGAAGCCGCCAAGCACCGCGCGATGGACGGAGCCGGCGTCGCCAGGGACCCGTCCATCAAGTCCAGCACCGAGGGTATGCGGCGGTGTTCCAACCCGCGGTGCATCGAGCGCGAGGACACAATCGCCGGCAAGATGCTGCGGTGCTCGCGGTGCAAGTCTGCGTTTTACTGCTCCTCGCACTGCCAACGGACGCACTGGCGGGACGGGCATAAAGCGTCGTGCGCGCCTGCCGGGACCGCGGCTGGGGAGGCGGCGAAACCCGCGCCCGCACCCGCGCCCGCGCCGCCCGCGCCGCCCCCGCAGCGAAGGCAGCTCGTCATCGAGGACGACTCCGAGGACGAATCATCCGACGAGGAGGAAGAGGTGACGGAGACGGAGGTGAAGGCGGCGGAGCCCTCGCCGGCTGTCGTTCGAGAGGAGCCAAAAACAGATGTGAAGGAGCCGGAGCCCGCGCCAGCTGTCGTTCGGGAGGAGCCGAAGACGGAGGTGAAGGCGGCGGAGCCCGCGCCGGCGAGGGACGGCGCGCCCGCCGACGACGCCGACGAGGAGCCCCTCGTGTTACGCCCGCGCGTGCCGACCCTGGACGCCGACCTGTTCGCCGACCTCGACCTCGACCCCGAGGAGCTCGCGGGGCTTCAGTACCTCAGCGCCGACGACGACATCGACGTCTTCGAGTCGATATCGAGCCGCCCGGGGACCGAGCACGTCGCCGATAGCCGCGACGACGTTATGCAGATCCTCAAAGACTTGGAGTGCGACGACATCGACATGGACGAGGACGAGGTGAAGGCGATGCGGAGGGCGATGGAGGACCGGCTCGTGCTGGAGGACCGGCCCGCGCTACCCCCGTGGATGACGACGCACGCGCCCGGGTCGGCGCGTAGCATGAGCGAGCCGCCCAAGGCTGCGGTTCGTCCCGGCGTCTCGATCAAAGTTGACGATTCGACCGGGTCAGTCGCCGGGGACGGGGACGGGGACGGGGCTGACGCGCCGAGCCTGCCGCCTTGGATGACGACGCACAAGCCGGGTGCCACGCCGGCGGCTGAGACGGTGCGGAAGGAGGAGGAGGTCGTGGAGGCACCCGAGGTTGCGGGCGCCGACTCGGATGACGACGACCCTCTGTACGACCTCGACTGATGCGATTTTTTTAAGAGTTTGAGATGAAATTCGGCACCCGACCAATTCGCCACACTTCCCGTCGCGGGGCCCGTCCTGGAAACACCGGGGCACGGCGACGGATGCTGCGAGGCCTTCGCGGCGCGAGCAGAACGATGACAGCCCTCGCGTCCGCCCGTTGCGGCGTCAACTTCTTCCCGGCCGCCGCGCCGACCTTTGCCATAAACCCTGCTCGCGGATTCTTCGTCTCGTCCCGTGCGGCGGCGAGCGACGACGGCGAGACCCCGGCCGCGGTCCCGGGGAGCGCGCACGGGGGATTCAAGGTTAAGCGCACCAAGGCTATCGGCGCCTCGGAACGACGGCGCACCGCGGACCCGAGCGACCCCAAGGCGCCCGACACAGGCTTCGTCGCCGGCGCGCGGAACGAGTTTCACGGCCGCAGGCGCGTGAAAAAGTACGTCCGCCACGTCAAGGATGCACCCGGGACGACCTCGCGGTTTCCCTACCTCCACGATTCCTTCTGCTTCGACGGCAAGGAATGCACCACGGAGGAGCTCATGCGCGCGTTCGAGCCCCAGGTCTCGCAGGAGCGCATCGCGCGCCTCGACGCCGTCGTCGAGAAGAGGTCGTTCGATCTCATGCCAATCCTCGAGGGCGTCTACGACATCGGCAACGTCCTCGCCGTGTGCAGGTCCACGGAGGCGCTCGGTATCGGCTCCCTCGGCGTCATCTCCGACGCGGGGCTCGCGTTCAAGCAATCCGGGCGAACCTCCGGCGGCGCGGTGAAGTGGACAAACTTAGAGCAGTGGAGGTCAACCGCCGACGCCGTCGCGGACGCAAAGGCGAGGGGATACAGGGTGCTCACCACCGTGTTCGAAGGGGGGCATCCCTTGGAGCACTTCGACTGGACGGTGCCGACCGCGGTGGTCTTAGGTAACGAGCGTGACGGCGTGAGTGAGGAGGCTAAGGCTTTGGCGGACGGCGGCGTGTACATCAACATGAACGGGTTCACGGAGTCGTTGAACGTGTCGGTGGCGAGCGCCATGATCATGCACCACGCGGTGCAAAGTCGGACGAAACAACTCGGCTCGCACGGGAACCTGAGCGATAAGGAGAAGGAGACCTTACGGGCCGTGTACTTGGCGAGGCTCGTGCCGCGGTACCAGAAGCAAGGGTACCTCAGGCAGCTGCTGGAGCGTTCGGAGAGGGACCATGAAAACGCTGAGGCGCCCTCCGCCGACGACGAGTGCGTCATCGACGGGGAGGACGAGGACCGGTGCGAGGAAACCGACGACGAGGTGTTTCTTCTCAACGCGCTCGAGGTTGCCAAGATTGTGAAGCGGCCGAGGAAGAAGAAGTTCGGACGGCCGGTCAAGGACGACCACGCGAGGATCATGACCGAGGTGGAGACGGTCAGGGCGGAGCGCGGCGGCGGCGGCGCGTGACAACTTGAACTCTATTCGTATCGAAACAACTTGTTGAACTTGTACACTAAAACGCGAAATTCTCCTCATCTTCGGCTCCGTCGGGTGGTCCGCCCTCCCCTGGCGGGTTCCTCCGGCGGCGCCTCCTCAACCTTGACCTCCTCCACCGGCGCGGGAGCCTCCTCCTTCGCAGGCGGTTGTTCGTCAGTCTCCATGGGCTCGGGCGCGGGTTCCGCCGGCTCTTCCTTCGCCTCCTCCTTCGGGGGCAACCCGATGGTGAGCGCCTCGGCGACGGCGTCGAGATCCTCCTCCGATCTCTCAACCGTCTTCTCCTCGTCAACCCCCGCGTCCGATTCAGACGCTTGATCCTCCCCCTCCTCATCATCATCATCATCCTCGTCGTCCTCGTCCTTTTCCTTGACGGGCGGGGGCCTGAACGGCTTGTACTTGCTCCCGTTGGACTTGCAGCACGTCGGGCAGGTGAAGTGAACGTCGGCGTCCTCGGGCTCCTCCTCCGTCGGCGGCCGCATCCCGCAGCAGTCGTAGTGGAACCACCCCTCGCACTTATCGCACGAGATCATCGGTCTCAGCGCATCGTACGGCGTCTTGCACAGGCAATACACCTCGCAACGCTCGCCCAGTTCCTCCAACTCATCCTTGAGGTTGATGGGCAACGCGCGGCCTTCGTCCATGAGCGCCACCACCGCCTCCACCGGGACACCCTTGGTGCCGTCAACCGCATCCGCCGCGCGGTCCAGCCACGCCTGACCGGCCTTCTCCGTCTCCTGCACCCGGTCGCCGAGCGGATCGGGCCCCGGGGGATCACCGCTCGTTCGGTTCGGGATGATAACCCCGGACGCGACGCCCGTCTCGCGAAGCTCGGTGAGAACCGCGAGGGTCGGGTACTTGAGGTTATCGTCCGCCTCCGCGTCAGACCCGGTTCGCTCGGCGAGCGCTGCGGCGGCGCGTTCGCGCCACGCGGCGCCGCACACCTCGCGGAGGAGGCTCGGGAACTCCGGTTCCAACGGGTTCGGGTCGATCTCCATGGCAAGTGCACCCTTGAGGCCCGCGAAGATCTGGCGGAGCGGGTTGCCTGGTCCGGTGACGGACGCGAGCTTCTCCGCGGCGGCTTGCGCGATTTTCGCGAGGTCCATGGCCACCTTCTCGAGCTCCTTCTCCTCCTCGCTGGGTTGCTCGGGGGGTTTCTTGCGTCGTGTTTTCGGCGCGGGAGGCGGGTCCGGCGCGGGCGGGGTCGGGGATTTGGATTTGGGGACGTCCTCGTCGGTGGCGAGGAGCGCGCGTTCCTCGTCCTTGACGTCGGGATGATCCTCCTCCTTCTTCGGCTCCTGCTCCGTCGTCTCGGCATCCTCCGTCTTTGCCTCTTCAACCGGGGCAGCCTCGGTCATCTCGGTGTCGACCGCGGGCGTCTCCGTCTCCTCCTTGGACGCGGTCTCCGCTTCCGACTTGAGCTCAGCCTCAGCCTTGACGGCGTCATCCAAGCCGGGTGCCTCGTCGCCGGCTTGGGAGTCGTCCTCCTGGTCCTGCTCCACGGCGGCTGCGGCGGCGGCGGCGGCGACCCTCTGTTGCTCCATCAAGCCGCTGCCCAACGCGTCGAGTTGCATGTCGTGCTGCTTGCTCAGCGTCAGGAAGTGCTGCTGCATCATCATGACCTGGATCATGACCTGATACTGCTGCGTCGCGGCTTCCTGCGAGCCGGGCACGGCTCTCGGCGCGGCGGCGATTTGCTGCTGGATGGACTGCTGGCAAGTGGCGAGCTGGTGGACGAATGTACCAATCTCCTGGAGCTGCGCCACGAGCATAGCCTCGAACGGAGCCGCGGATTCGGCCGCCTTGGCGACGGTAGCCTCGTCCGCGTTACCCCCCGCGAGCCCCGCGGCGGCGGCGGCGGTCACCGCACCCTTGAGCTGCATGAGCTGCTGCTGCTTGATGGCGGCGGCTTGCCCAACCTGCTGCCCGAGCGCCTCGAGCTGCTGATCCGGCGGGAGGTGCGCCACCCTCTGCGCCGCCTCCATCGCCGCGTTGTGCGTCCCGCCGCCGCCCGCGCCGAGCAACGCGGCCGCCATCGCGGTCGCGCCCGCCAGAACCTGCGCGTGTTGCACGGCGGCGGCGCGGTCGGCGACAGCCTGCGTCCTCGCCTCCCTCGCGCCCCGCAGCTCCATGTACGCGTCAGCCGCCTTGTTCGCCGTCTCCGCCGTGCGCTGCGCCTCCTGCTCGAGGGGCGCGAGCGTGGACCTTCGCTCGAGTGCGTCCGCTACGGCGGCGCGCCACGCGGCGTGCTCGTTGAAAACCTCCGCCAACAGCGTCTCCTCGGAGAGCTTACCGGAAAAGTCCATCGCCTCGAGGAGCATCTCGCCGAGGGAGACGAGCGCGGGTCGGCGGGTTCGGTGGATGTGCTTGTACACCTCCTTGGGGTTGTTGAGCTTGAGGACGTCGCCCGATGCAGCCAGACAGGCGAGGCAGGTGTACTTTTGCGCGTTCCTGGCGAATGTGGCGGTGACCCCCGCGCATCGGAGGTGGTACCAGTCGCCGCACACGTCGCACCCGAGCATTTCGCGGCCGCCCGGCTGTCGGCATAAACAAAACTGGCCCTCCTCGCTCTCGGGGGGCTCGCCGGTTCCCTCCAGGTCCGCCGTCGCAGCCTTGATCGACTGCAGGATGAGCTTGAGCGCGGTGACGGAGTCGTCCACCGCGATCGCGTGGACACCCGCGCTGCTTCGGGGACGGATGAGGAGCTTACGCAGCCGCTCGGACCACGCGGATGACGCGGCGGCGGCGGCGGCCAGCTCGACGCCCTCCTCGGATTTGAGCGGAAGGCCCTCGCCCGCCGCCTGCATCTCGAGGACGTCAGCCATGGCGGGTCGGTCGTCTGTTTTGTCCTTGGCGGCGGCGAGACGCTCTGCGACGGCGGTGGCGACGCGGGTAGCCGCCGCGGCCATGCGGGCAACTTCTTTGGCCTCGTCGGCGGCTTCCTCGTCTTTGACGGCGCCAACCGTCGCGACTCCCGCTTTGCCCCCCTTGCCACCCTTCTTCCCCTTCTTTTTGCTCTTCCTGAGCCGCTCAGCCTCCGCCGCAGCCTCCGAACTCGCGGCCGCGGCTGCGGCTTGGTCGGCAGCTTCGCTCGCGGCGACGGCGGCGGACTCCGCGGCGAGTTGCTCCGCGGACGGCTTCGGCTTGGGCGGCCCCAAAAGTTTGCGAGCCGCCTCCACCCACCGCCGGTGCTCGTCCAGGATGGTCTCCAGCTCGGTGACGCGCGGCAAGATCGCCGGCAGTTCCTTACCCGCCTCCACGAGCTCCTGGATAACCTCGGGCGTCGGCCGCTTCTCGGCGTTGGCCGCCACCTGGAGCGCGCTGGCGGGTTTCTGCTTAGTGGCCACGCGGTCGTTGAGGCCCATCGCCGCGTCAACCTTCTCGGTCCACCCGTCGATGATCTCGAGCCGCCGCGCGAGCTCGTCCCGCAGCGCCTCGTCCATGTCGTCGGTGTCGATGTCCTTCGCGCGCTCGCGCAGGTCCTCGAGAACCTCCAGCTGGGGTAACGGCTCCGATGAACCGCCGGTCGTCTTCTTGTTCGGGCTGGAGTCGGCGGATCTGCCGGATTTTTTCTTATCCTTGGAGGCGTCGGCGGCGGCGGGCATGCAGAGCGTTTCGCGCACCTCGCGCTCCCACTCGAGCGCCGCGAGGCACGCGCGCACGTCCGCGGCGGCCGGGAGCTCCAGCCCGAACCGCTCGTGGTCCAGCATCAACTCCGTGAACGTCTGCTCGGCGCCCTCCTCCTTCCACCGCTCCACAGCCTTCTCCGCGCTTTCCCCCCACTCCTTCGCCTCGGCTACCCGCTCCGTCAGCGCCTGAAGCTCCTTGACCTGCACGAAGAACTTACCGGCGTCGCGGACCAGCCGCTCGGCGTGCGCGAGCGTCGGGGGCGGTGCCGCGGCGCCGCGGCGCGTGAGCTGCTTCCCCTTGAGGCACAGCTGGGCCTTCTCCGCCCACGTTCTGGCCGAGTTGGAGGCTTCGAAGAGTTGGTCAAACAACGCCAACGCGCACGGGATGGCCTGCGCCTCCTTCACCAGCTTCTCGACATCCTCGAGCGGCTTGAGGTTCCCAGCCTCGGCGTCCGCGTGCATCGCCGCGGCGCGCTTCTCCCACGCCTCGCCGTTGGCCATGTTGGAACGGAGTCGGTCGAGTAGAGCGCGCTCCTGGTCGGTGACGTGATCCTCGTCCACGGCGGCTTCCACGCTGGGCTCGGGGCTCGACGCCGCCTTTTTGGCGCCGCCCTTTTTCCCCTTCTTGCCAGACTTGGCCGCCGGCTCCGGGGGCTTCTCCGGGGTTTTGACGCCCTCGATGATGGCGGCACCGGCGGCGACGACGGCTCGGACGTCTTCCAGCGAAGCCGGGCTGGGTTTCCCCGCGGCGACGAGCTTGGCCGGATCCGCCCACTCCCTGACGCGAATGCGCTCCCTCAGCGCGGACAGGTCCGTCACCGGGCACACCGACATGCCCTCGCCCTCCTCGAGTAACGCGCGGAGCTTCTCGAGCTTGGCGCCGCTCTCGTCGGCTTTGATGGTCATCTCGACCCACTGCTTGGCGCGTTCGCACGCCGCCTCGAGGAGCTCAACCTGCTCGCATTGGCAAGGTAAGTCGAGTCCTTCCTCGAGCAGCGCCTCCGCGTCGTCAATCTCCGCCGCCGGGACGCGACCCATCAGCGTCTGCGCCTTCGTGGACCACGCGATGGTCTCCTCCATGGCGACGTTCACCGAGTCCAGGTCGTTGGGCTGAACCGGCAGGTTCACCGCGCCGGCTTTGAGCTCGGAGAGTTGGTCCAGCGTGGGCAGCTCGGCTCGCGCCGGTCTGTGCCTGCGTCCGGGAAGCGCTCGACGGACTCGTTCGCTCCACGCGTGCGCCGCAGCCACCGCCTCCTTGAGCCTCCGTGCGGAGGTGATCTCGATGGGACCGCGCGTGACCTCCGCGGCGAGGGAGATGCACTTCTTGGGGTTCATGTTGGGCGTCTCCGCCAGTGTGGACACGACGCGGGATTCGAGATCTTCCCCGGCGGCGAGAACTTTACGGAAAATGTCCTCCTCGTCGAGCGGTAACGGGAAGGGCGCGGCGTCCAGGAGCTGCCGGAGCCTGTTGAGGGACATGCGGCGGGGCGGGGCGACGCCGCCGGTCTTGCCGTCTTTACCGGGCTTAGCGTCCTTGTTCCCCCCGTCGACGTCCATATCCTCCGCGCCGTCCTCGGTTTTGACCTCGGGTTTGACCGAGCTCGGGTTGGGTTCCTTCTTCGTCGCCGTCTCCGGGGGCTGCGGGCTCTCCTCCTTGCCGTACTTACCCCCGCGGCGGCGTCGAAGGGGCGCGCCGGCGGCGGCCGCGGCGACGATGTCGGCATCGTCGAGCTCGGGCTCCTCCCACCCGGTTCGCCCGTCGATGGACTCATCCTCGCCGAGGCTGATGCGGCGCTTGAGGATGGCGAGCTCCTTCTGGAACGCGATGGCGATGGAGACGTTCGCGGCAACCTTGCGCACGTCGTCCATGTCGGTACCCGCCCACGTGAACTCCTCGGCGGCGATCATGATAGCCTCCAGCTCCGCGGTGGGCGTCGGCGGGGACTTTTGCTCGAGCGCATCCTTGGCGCGCTTGACCCACGCCGCCGCTCGCTTCTGCCTGGACTTTGCGGCGCCGAAAGCCTTCTCCTTCTCGCTCGCCTTGGCGCGTTTGCCGCACGCGCGCTCGGTACTGGCGCAGAGCCGCTCGAGCTGCGCGATGCTCTTGCGGTAGAACATGACGCGGTGCGAGTTGGGACACTCGCACAGCTCGGCGCAGTGACGCAGGCACGCCGCCCGGTCCGGGTTACACGAGCACGCCACGCCGGAGAGGTGGAGGATGTACCGGCAGATCGTGCACTCGCGGTCGTACGCGCCGTTGGCGTTGTTCGTGGGTAACAGACTCTCCGCATCGTCCAGGGGATCGAGCGCGACGTCCATCGCCGCGCGCGTCGCCAGCGCCGCGGCGTCAGCCTCCCCTGCGTTCGACTCGAGTTTGACCCCGGGCGTCTCGGATTTGATCCCGGCGGAGGCCCTCGCGTCATGCGCGTTCTTAGCCGCCATCGCAGCCGCCGCGAGCTTCTTGGGGGTGTACCGTCTGGTCCGCACGACACCGTCGGTGAGGAGCTGCTCGCGCGCCGCGCGTTCCTCGTTGGTCAGGCGCTTGAGGTCGCCCACGAGCCACCTGGCAACCTCCTCAGACGGGGAATCCGCCGCCGCGACGCAGAGGAGCTCGTCGTGGCAGAGCACCGAGGGCTTGCGGTAGAGCCTGTACCGCTCCACGCCGTCGCATCCGAACCTGAGCCAGTCGGGGGGCGCGAAGTTGACCGCCTCGGCGACGTTGAAACCGGTGTTGAAACCGCCGTGGTACGACTTTGGAAAGGTGACGACGAATTCACCCGCGTTTTGATCCGTCCGGTACACGGGCACCCCCTCGCTGACCAACAACGAGGGCGAGAGCATGGTGACCAGCTGCAGGAGTAAATCGGGTTGAGCCGCGAAGAGGTCCGGCATCGCCTGCTTGAAGCACTCCTCGAACGCGTCCGCTGATGCGCCCGGAACGCCGTACCAAGTCTTAGCCGCGCCCACGTGGTTGTAGTTGACGGAGTACAGCATGTGGTCCTCAAAGTGCCAGCAAAAAGAGCTGAAGGTGCTGCCGACGTACAGCCACGGGACGATGACGCCCGGGATGTGGTCGTTGACCTGGCGGAGCAGGCTCGGGTGCTCGCCCTGCGCGGAGGGTAGGTTGTTGAGGTTCCATGGGTGCTCCGCGGCGGCGTTGAAATCATCCGGTCGCTTTCCGGGCCCGTGGTCGGGGTCCCAAGTGCGGGGAAACGCGCTGCCGTGCACGCTGGTGTCCAGGTCCGCGCCGTAGTACACGTCCACGGATTTGCCGCTGCCTTCTTCGACCATCTTCCAGAAGGCTTCCTCGATGTCGGCGACGGCGAGGGGCTCGTCCTGGCCGAAGAATTGTGCGTCGAACTTGGCGCAGTCATCTTTGAACTGCTCGACGGTGAACGTCTTGCCGGAGTTGAAGCCGATGTCCTCGGCGTCGTTCGCGGCGGCGATGCAGTCGGGGCAGAACCAGTCGCCCTGGGGGAGCTCGTCCAGGGGTGGGGAGAGGCAGTACATGTGGTACCTGGTCGACGATGTTGGGACAATTGTTAGCAAAAAAAGGTGTCAAGGCTGAAAATTTGTGAGACTGTCGGGCTGTGCGAATGAACCAAGGTGGCGAGGAGGATCTCGTCGCTGACGGGGACGCGAGATTCGGGTCGATTGCGATCGGGGCGATGATCGACGCGCGCGGGACTTACCCTTGGTCGCATCCGTCGCAGAGTATCATGGACTCCTCGTGGGAGACGCCTCCACAATTTACGCAGCCCGCGGGCTGCTCCTCGAGCTGCTGCGCCACCTCCTCGAGGCCCTGTTGGGTGGGTGGGTGAAAGCGATGGGTGTCAAGAAAAGGGTCAGCGAGAGTCGACTCGGTTTTCTTTTGGGACGGGCCGATGGAAATGCGGGTGCGGGGCGATGGGCGCGCGCGGGGGAGGGGTTGGGCGCACCATCTCGAGCTTGGCCCTGGGCGGCGGGGCGGCGGCGTTACCGAGCTCGAACAGCGCCTCGATCAGGTCCTCCTCGACGCCGATGGAGTCCCGCCTGGCGCGGTCCTTGAGCTCCTTGGACTTCTCCTCGCGCGCGAGCCTCTCCTGCTCTTTTTTCGTCTGAGCCGCCTCCTTCGCCTTGCCCGCGGGCGAGAGGTTCTCCTGTCGCGCCTTGTGCTGTTCGAAGTCCAGGAGCCACTTCTGGTAGAGCGCCCTGAGCGCCATCGCCGCGGAGGTGACCGTGGCGGGCGTGTCCATCACCCTCGCCATGTCGCGCCAGCCCTTGGCGCGGCACACCGCGTCGAATCCGCCCCGCTGCGTGACGTTGTCGTATAGCGCCTGCAGGTCCAGCTTCTTGCCGCCGAAGACGGGCCATCGCGTGACGCTCTGCCCGCGGCTCTGCATGAAGTCCGCGTACTCGGTCCTGAAGCTCCTGTTCTTGCCCTTCTTCAGACGCAGCTGCAGCTCGTTCACCGTCTGGACGCGCGTCTTGAAGGAGAAGGATGCGGCGTCCTGATTGAACGGGACCTTGAACGAACTCGGAGGGACGATCCGGCAGATGCCAAACTCCTCCGCCTCGGCGCGAATGGAGGCGATGTACCGCAGAGGATCGGCGAACTCATCCTCCGTGGGATGGTACACCGGCGCCTCCTTCACCGCGCTGAGGCGATACTTCTTACCCATGGCACCGCGCGGCTAAACACGGGCGGGGGCCCCGATGCTTTTTGCCACCGAGCACAGAAATATCCGCTCCGCCCGGCGCCCTTCGCGTGCGGAGCGCGCGCGGAACTGTGGCTTTCGAACCTCCTAAAGGTCCGCGCGGCTCGAGCTCGATTATGTCCGCACTCGCCGCGATGACCGAGCGATCGAAACGACCCGCGCGCCTCGCGCCGTCGCCAATGCCCCTGCGGCCGATGTCTGGTGAGGTGTCAACCGCGGTCAAGAGGTGTCAAGGAGGTTCGGGCTCGTATTTTCAGAAAAGGCAGACTGTTTGCCTGTTAGGACATGTGTTCCACATCGCAAACCGTAAATGAACCGTCTATTCGCTCCCGTATAAAGAAGCGAAAAGCCTCGGACGGTTCAAACTCCGCTGCGCCTGCTACCCGATGGCAGCTCCGCCCCCACCACCCACGGACCTGGGCCTGGAGCTCACCAGCCCACCCACGGATGGTGTCACGTCCCTACGATTCGGCGACGACTCCGGCCTCCTCCTCGCCACCAGCTGGGACGCGGGGGTGAGGCTCTACGACGCCGATCCACGCGCCCAAACCTCACAGATGCGGCAGCACTTCACCGCCCCCGGGCCCGTGTTCGACGCATGCTTCGCCGCGGGGGGCGACACCGCGATCGTCTCGGGCGGTCTCAGCAAGAGCGTCGTGCGACACGACCTCACGTCGGGCACAGACGACGTCGTGGGCACGCACGGCGCGGCGGTCAAGTGCGTGGAGTGGGATCACGAGACGGGGCTGATCCTATCGGGCGGATGGGACGGGAGGCTCAAGTGCTGGGACGCGCGCCTCCCCACAGAGCGGCGATGCGTCGCGGACATCGAGCTCCCGGGCAAGGTCTACTCCATGTCCCTGACGGGGAACGGGAGTTCCACGCGGAGGCTCGTGGTCGCCATGGCTGGCAGAGCGGTGCACGTGTACACGCCGATGGGACTCGCCATGAGCGGAAAGCCGGAGCAGACGCGGGAGTCGCCGATGGGTCACCAGTCGCGGTGCGTCCGGTGGCTCCCGGACGGCACCGGGTTCGCGCTGTCGTCGGTGGAAGGACGCGTGGCGTGGGAGTACCTCGACCAGGACCCGGCGGTTCAGGAGAAAAAATACGCGTTCAAGTGCCACCGGGTGAAGGACCAAGGCGTGGAGACTGTTCATCCGGTGCACGCGGTGGCGTTCCACCCGTGGGGAACCTTCGCGACGGGCGGCGGCGACGGCATCGTCAACGTGTGGGACGGCGCGCACAAGAAGAGGCTCTACCAGTACCCCAAATACGCCACGTCAGTCGCGGCGCTGGCGTTTGACGGCGACGGGCAAAAGTTGGCTGTGGCGGCTTCTTACGTCGGCGAGCGCGGGGACGTGCCCGCGCCGGCAGATGGGGTGTTCGTGAGGAAGGTTGAGCCGGGGGAGGTGACGCCCAAGAGCGGTGTGCCGAAGTAGTCGAATGCTTACTCTAGTGCTAGGTTGGTTTCGACGACTCGTTTTTGTCGCCTCGTTCCTTGCTCGCTTTGCACTCCTTGCACCGAGAGCGCGCACGACCGTGCTCGCAGAGTCCTTTCCCACCGCACTCCTTGCATACAGAGCGCCGACGACCGTGCTCACAGAATGATGCCCCACCGCACTCCTTGCATGAATAGCGCTGACGACCGTGCTCGCAGATTCCAGACCCACCGCACTCCTTGCATCTAGTGCGCTGACGACCGTGCTCGCAGAATGCTTTCCCACCGCACTCCTTACACTGGGAGCGCTGACGACCGTGCTCGCAGAATGCAGACCCACCGCACTCCTTGCAATAAGAGCGCTGACGACCATGCTCACATATTTGCGACCCACCGCACTCCTTGCACTGGGAGCGCTCACGACCGTGCTCGCAGATTGATCCCCCACCGCACTCCTTGCACCTAGTGCGCTGACGACCATGCTCGCAGAATGATGCCCCACCGCACTCCTTGCATTTAGAGCGCAGACGACCGTGCTCGCAGATTCCAGACCCACCGCACTCCTTGCACTGGGAGCGCCGACGACCGTGCTCGCAGATTGAACCCCCACCGCACTCCTTGCACTTAGAGCGCACACGACCGTGCTCGCAGATTGATGACCCGCCGCACTCCTTGCACTTAGAGCGCACACGACCGTGCTCGCAGATTGATGCCCCACCGCACTCCTTGCACTGATTGCGCAGACGACCGTGCTCGCAGATTTGTGACCCACCGCACTCCTTGCACTTAGAGCGCCGACGACCGTGCGGACAAGCACTGCACACCTTGCAGTTCGAGCGGTACTTCACCCCGTGTTCGCATGGCCCCTTCGTTGGAGGGGCTCTCTTCCGCTTCGCGCCCTTTCCCTCGGAAGGCTTCGTTCCGTCTTCCCCATCGTCGTCAGCTGCTCTTGACTTTGTACTCAGGTCATCGCTCAAGTCTCGCGGCCTCTTCACGGGCGGCTTCGAGGGAGTGGTGAATTCGAAGGGAAGGAGTTCGACGTCGAAGCCTAGGCGCTGAGCCTCCTCGCGCGCATCGGTCATCGCGAACTCAGCTCTCGCCTTCACTCCCGCCACCCTTGCTCAGGTACTCGAGCACCCTGAGCGATTTGCCCTGCTCGAGTTCCCTCTTATGCTCCCTCTTCCATTGGTGGATATCCTCCCACTGCTCCGCGGTGACGGGCACCGAGTTGGCCCTTATCTTGCGATGAACGTCCCACGAGGAGACCGCGACGATGGCCCCCGCGGCGAGGAACTGCAGGAACTTCGACGGCGCCCCACCGCTCATGCGCGCCCTGGCGTGAGAAAAAGTGACGTCGACGACGCTCGGACCTTTGCTACTCGTGTATTCTCGACACATCGCAGTCGGATATGCGCGTCGCGTCGACGAGCCGCACGGGAGGGACCGCGATGGTGATGCGGTCTACGGCATGCAGACGCGTCGCGGAGTGCATGCGCCGCGCCGCGACCGCGCCGCGACCCCTCGCGCCGGATAGGGCCCCGACGCATCGCGCGCTATCCATCCGGGCCATCGCGACGACGACGGAAGCGGCGGAGCCGTCCAACACCCCAACGACGTCGCCGGGCCCCGCTCCCGCGAAGAACGGCAGGCTCCCCGCGTTCGACTACACCGCGCTCGTCGCGTCCGTGTGCGAGGTGCGCGCGCTGGCCACGCCCACCAAGGTGGAGATCGCCGCGCAGGCGGACGCCTACACACTCGTGCTCGGCCTGAGGGGCATCGACGGCAACGTCGCGCTGCACGTGTCGTGGCATCCAGACGCCGCGCGCGTGTGCCTCGGCCCGCCCGCGCCGAGGATCCACAAGACCGAGCAGCTCTCATTCGGCGAGCAGTGCAACGCCCTGCTGCGGAACCTCGTGCTGACGCGCGCATCCATGCCCGAGCCGTGGGAGAGGATCGCGTCATTCTCATTCGCCGACCGACCCGGCGACGCCGCCAAATATACGCTGCACTGCGAAGTCATGGGACGCAACAGCAACGCGGTGCTGGTGGACGAGTCCAGCGGCAAGATGGTCGCGTGCGCCTACCAGGTGGGTGCCGCGCAGACGTCCGTGCGACCCATGTCGCCGGGGTTCGAATACCACCCGCCTCCGCCCGCGCCGGGGATCCCGCCCGAGTCCACCCCGACCGAATCGGAGTGGCGCGACGTCGTCACCAAAGCGACACAACTCGCAGCGGACGCGCAGGCGGAACGCAACAAGGGGGGCAAGGGTGGTAAGGGGGGAACGAAGCGAACGCCCGGGGTTGAGAAGGGGATGGTGCGGGCGTTTCGCGGCGTGAGCCCGGCGCTCGCGTCGACGCTTCTTTCCGGCGCCGGTCCGGAAACGTCCACACTCGGACCCGACCCGCCGGCGTCCGCGCTCGACGACGACGCGTGGCGTGCGCTCCACGCGGAGTGGCGGCGGTGGGTGGACGCGGCGACGCGGGCTGTCAACGCGGTGGGTTCGGACGACGACGACGACGTGGCGCCGGTTCTCGACCGATCCGGCTGGTGCGAAAACCGCGGGCAGCTGCTGTTGCACGAGCCGAGCGACCCGTCCGCCGCGGGCCACGCGCCGCTCTCCGCCGCGTCCAGGGCGGCGGACCCCGCGGGTGCCGGCGGGCCGATCGGCGCGCTGTTCGCGCGCGTCTACGGCGGAGCCGGCGACGCCGACGTCTTCCGCCGGGAGAAGGATCGGCTTTTACAAGCCATCGGCGCCGCGGTGAAGAAGAACGGCCAGAAGGTCAGGTCCTTCCGTAAGCAGATCGCCGATGCGGCGGCGCACGAGGACGTCAAGGTACGCGCGGATGAGATCATGGCGTACCAGCACGGCTACCAACAGGGCGCGGACACCCTCACAGTGTATGATTTTGAGACTGGCGAAGCCCGGGATGTACCAATCGACCCGCTCAAGGGAGGACCGGTGGCCGCCGCCGAGGCGCTGTACAAAAAGGCGAGGAAACAGCGACGCACCGCGACGGCGGTGGAACCCTTGCTCGAGGCGGCGTCGCGTGAGGCGGAGTACCTCGAGCAGGTTGAGTTTTCGATTCGGGAACTGACGGGAACCGACGGCGAGGACGACGTAGCCGCGTTGGAGCAAATCAACGCCGAGCTCGTGGACGCGAGGCTCGTCAAGCCCACCGGCAAGGGCGCCGCGGCCGAGATCAAGCGACAGGAGCGAGGGACGGGTAAGGGGGGGAAGAAGAAGGCGGCGCCGCAGAAGGCTAAGAAGAAGGGACGCGACGATCCGATGCTCAACATCCGCAAATACGCGGCGCCCAGCGGCAAAGAAGTGTTGGTGGGCCGCAACAGCCGCGGGAACGAAGCCGTGAGCTTATCCATCGGCAAGGACCAGGACGTGTGGTTCCACGTGCGCGGTGCACCGGGCGCGCACGTCATCCTGCGACAGCAGCCCGGTCAGGAGGCTAGCGACGAGGACTTACAGTACGCCGCGGACCTCGCGGCGTTTCACAGCAAGCTCAGAACCGGCGGGAAGGTTGACGTGTCGTTCACGTCGCCAAAGTTTGTGCGCAAACCGAGCGGCGGGCGGCTGGGGATGGTGACCATCGACAAGGAGAAGGTCATGCTGGGTATGCCGGACGCGAGCGAGGCGGCGGAGGAGGAGGCGAAGGATCGCGCGGCGGGGAAGAAGACGGCATCCTCCTGGTAGTCTTTTTAGTCTTTTTTATTGGTCGAAGATTATCGGCACTTCCGAAAAAAGATGCGGCGGCGTGGGTCAGTTCGCCGGACGCGCCCACCTCGTGGGCCGTCGAGCGATAGCCAAAACGACCCGCCGCGGCGTTACCGAGCTCGCGCGCGCCATGTCGGTCCTCGCGGCGCATCTCCCGACGGTCCGAGCCCCGGCCCCGGCGCGCGCACAGCTGTGCACCGGATGGGCACCTTTCCGAGGTGCCACGTCGACGGTGCGACCTCCGATGAGGACCGGCGTCCGAGGCGTCGCATCTTCCGCCACGGCGGCGTCGTCGTCGTCTGCATCGTCCAACGACGGAGTCACCGGCACGGCGGCTAGCGTATCGTCCGGAGTGTGGTGCGACCTTCGGAGGGTCCGCTCGTTGAGGGGCGGCGACGTCCCAGTGGGCGACGGCCCGGTGGTCTACTGGATGTCCCGGGACCAGCGGGCGATGGACAACTGGGCGCTCTGCCACGCCCTCGCCGTCGCGCGCGAGCACCGCAGACCACTCCACGTGGTCTTCGCGCTCGTCCCCGAGTTCGCCAACGCGGGCGCGAGGCAGTACTGCTTCATGCTCCGCGGGCTGAGGGAACTGGAGTCCACGCTCGGCAATCTCGGCATCCCGTTCCACCTCGCCACGGGACCCGACCCGGGCGTCACCGTCCCGTCCATCGCCGAAAAGCTCGGGTGCTCCATGCTCGTCACCGACTTCTCGCCGCTAAGAATCGGCCGCGCGTGGAGGAACTCCGTGACGACGCTGCTGTGCCCGGTGGACGTGCCGGTGAAGGAGGTGGACGCGCACAACGTGGTGCCCACGTGGGAGGCGTCAGACAAGCAGGAGTACGCCGCGAGGACCATCCGGAAGAAGATCAACGGGCGTCTAGAAGACTTCCTCACCGACTTTCCAACCCTCGAGGCGGTACGCGAGGCGGTACGCGAGGCGGCGGAAGGAGCCGAGACGTCCCAGGCGCCGAACGCCATCGATTGGGACGGTTTAATCGCATCCGCGAGCGACGTCGGCTCCGCTGTTCCCGAGGTTATCTCGCTGAAGCCGCCGCGGCTGAGGACGCCGGGGGAAGCCGCCGCGCGTACCGCGCTCGTCGGCGACGTCACCTCGTTCCTTCCCGCGCGTCTGGCGATGTACGGCAGCAGGAACGACCCGAACGTCCCGACCGCGCTCTCCGGCCTCTCGCCGTACCTCCACTTCGGTCAGCTCTCGGCGCAGCGCTGCGCTCTGGAGGCTTCCAAGCACCGGGAGGAACACCCGGATGCAGTTGATTCCTACCTGGAGGAGCTCATCGTTCGCAGGGAGCTCGCGGATAACTACTGCCTCCATAACCCCAACTACGATTCCGTGTTGGGTGCCCCCGGGTGGGCGCAGGAGTCCTTGGCGCTGCACGCGAGCGACACGCGGGAGTACGAGTACACCTTGTCTGAGATGGAAAATTCGCAGACTCACGACGAGCTGTGGAACGCGGCGCAGAGCGAGCTCAAACACCTGGGCACCATGCACGGCTTCATGCGCATGTACTGGGCCAAGAAGATACTGGAGTGGACCGGCGAGGGACCGGATGCGGCGCTGGCGAATGCCATCTACCTCAACGACAGGTACCAGCTGGACGGGCGCGATCCGAACGGGTACGTGGGTTGCATGTGGGCCATCTGCGGGGTTCACGACCAGGGGTGGAAGGAGCGGGATGTGTTCGGTAAGGTTCGGTACATGAACTACGCGGGGTGCAAGCGGAAGTTTAAGATTGCCGAGTACGTGGCGCGGGTGGAGGCGGAGGTGGCCAAGGAGCGAGCCGTGCACGAGGCTCGGGCCGCGAGGCGGGAGGTTGTCGCTTGAGATATCACCGTCGTTTTTTATCGGAGGACATGACAAATAATAAAATGCTGAGTCGGTCGCCCCGTGTCGAACGCTCCTTCCTCAGTGCGAGGCGCGCGCGGGAGAAGTTCAGCATGCGTCGACGCTCGTTTCTACTCGCCCTCGTGGTCGCGAGCCTCCTCGCGACCGCGTCGGCGCAGCCGAACAAGGGCGGCGGCGGTATGGGCGACAAGAAGCCTAAACCCGGAGCGCCCTCGGGGCCGGGTAAAGATCGCCCCCCGGCTTCCGGAAAGACGCCCGCCGCCGGCAAGCTCGCGTTCGACGCGGCGACCGGTAGACTGAAAGGAACGTGGGCCGGGGCCACAATCCCTTCGTACAGGACCCCGATGGCGGCCCCGCTCCTCGGGACGGTGGGATACGCGACGGACACCACACTCATTTACGGTCCGTTCGAGGCGGGCTTCGGCTCCGGAGCCACCGCGACGTCCTCCTCCGACGCCCGGCCCCCGTACCCTTGCAAGGACGGGTCCACCTACTCGGGCTACTGCCCGGGCGGCATGGACGTCCAGACGTGCGAGACGACGCTCTTCAAGACGTGCGCCAGCGGCACGGTTCGAAAGGAGCTCTTCATGGACGAGTGCGGCGGCCACGCCAAACCATACCACATCCACATGGACCCCGTCTGCCTCTACACGCCGGGTGCTGACGGTCACTCGGCCGTCGTGGGCGTCATGCTCGACGGCGCGCCGCTCTACGGCCGACACGAGACCACGGGAACGCCCCCGGCGGACCTCGACGCGTGCGGCGGGCACACCGGCCCGGTGGGTCCGTACGACGAGTGGGGCATCCCGGATGGCGCCCGGGTGTACCACTACCACGCGCAGACGAAGCCACCGTTCCTGCTCGGGTGCTACGGCCCCGTGGACTCGCGTGTGCACTGTGAACGGCTGTACCAGTCCGGGACGCGCAAGTGCGGTGACGCGTCATCTGTCGCGATGAGCTCAGCATACAGCGTTGACTACGATTTGTGGTGTCCGTGTTACGATTCCACCGGGAAACACTCGGACTCCTCCTCCGACGGCGGCGACGGGTCTGACGACGGCGTGGTCGCTGCGCCCTCGCCCCCTCGGCCTCCCGGCCTCCCGGATGGGTACGACACTTGGGAGGAGTACAACGAGGAGCAGCAACGGAAGGCTGAGTACGCCAAGAAGGAGGCTGAGAAGAAGAAGGAGAGGGAGGAAAAGTTGAAGAAGGAACGCGAGGCCAAGGAGGAGGAGGCTAAGAAAAAGCGACGGGAAGAGAAGGAGAAGAAGGAAGAGATGGAGACAAAGAAGAAGGCACTCGAGGAGAAGAAAAAGGAGGCTGAAGACAAGCGAACGAAGCTGATGGAGGAGCGCAAGAAGGCGTACGCCAAGCGCGACGCCATGCTCGCCGTGCTCAAGAACGCAACCGCGGATGCCAAGGCGGAAAAACGCGCCAAGGTGCTTGCCGACGCCGCCATCGCCGGCAAGAACATCACCAGGATGAAACTCAAAAAGTCCGCGGCAAGTAAGGACGCCGCGTGCGACGACGCCTTCGCCGGCATGCCCTCGGTGAACACCTCCCACGCGTTTTGCAACGCCACCGAGGCTGCCCCGTCCGGCCGCCGCCGCGGTCTTCTCCAAGTCACAGAGTACGAAGTCACCATCGAGGTCAACCCCGAGGAGGTCAACGTCACCGCCGCGGTCACCGAACTACAGACCGTGGGTGGTATCACCGATATTACCACCACGACGGTGGACCCGCTTGTGGAGCTATCCTCGGTGGAAGGCGTGGCCACCTCCGATTTAACGGCGCTGGAGACGGAAGTCGTCGCCGCCGCCGCGGTGCAAGCCGAGGTGGTCGCCATCGAGGCGCAGGTGGACTCGACGGCGGGTGAGGTGGCCGACATCGAGACGGAAGTGGAGGCGTTCGAGACGGAGGCGGCGTCGCTCGAGGCTGAGGCTGACGTCCTCGGCGCGGAGGTTCAGGAAGCCGCGGCGGAGGCTGCGTATGCGGAGTCAGTCGCGGAGGAGGAGGATAGAAAGGCGAAGGACGCCGCCGACGCCGTCGCCGCCCTTCCCCCTCGCTCCGACGACGGGGCTGACGTGGACATCGTCTACGTCACCAAGCCCAAGGGAGGAGCGGCGGGACTCGCGGGTCTGTTCACCGCCATCGTCGCCGCGGCTGCGGCGTTTGTATAGACTAAGTGTTAGTGTAGCATAGCAAGACGGAGCAAGTGAACTCAAATGTAGATAAAACTACTGTTTCGCCGCGTGGCACTCCTTGCATCCATAGCGCCGACGACCATGCTCGCATATCGATCCCCCACCGCACTCCTTGCATCGAGAGCGCTGACGACCGTGCTCGCAGATTCCAGACCCACCGCACTCCTTGCATCGGGAGCGCTGACGACCGTGCTCGCAGATTGATGCCCCACCGCACTCCTTGCACTGAGAGCGCTGACGACCGTGCTCGCATATTCCCTTCCCACCGCACTCCTTGCACTGACGGCGTATACGACCGTGCTCGCATATTTGTGACCCACCGCACTCCTTGCAATGAGAGTGCTGACGACCGTGCTCGCATATTCCTGCACCACCGCACTCCTTGCACTTGGAGCGCTGACGGCCATGCGGACAAGCGCTGCACACCTTGCAGTTCGAGCGGTACTTCACCCCGTGTTCGCACGGCCCCTTTGTGGGAGGGGCTCTCTTCTTCCGCTTCGTGCCCTTCGTCGTCGACTGGTCTCTCCGATTCTCGTCAGCATCGGCACCGCCGATATCCGGAACTGCAATTCTCACGCGTGGCCGCCACACCGTCGTCATCCCTCCTTCGCGCCCCGTGAAGTGTGAGAGGACGAACTTTTCAAAGGTTAAACCAGCTTGCGCTTCCCTCGGAAGGATCGAGATATCACAGTCGATCCGCGTCCCGGTGTGTTGCGTCGCGATGGCGTCATCATCCGCGTTGGTATCGCACATCGCGTGCAGGCTCCGCGTTTTGAGCGATGTGCGCGGGTCGGAGCGCGTCCGACGGTCGCGTGCGTGTCTCCCCCCACTCAAAGCGTCAACCTCGGAAGCCTCGATCTGTGACTTCCCCGAAGACGAGAGACGGACCCGCGGTGTGAAGACCTCGAGCCCGCGCGACGTGAACCGGCGCTCGGTCCTGACCGCGCCGGTCGGTGTCCTCGCCGCGCTCGCGTGCGTTCCCCTCGCCGGACGCGCGGCTGAGCTCGACGAGGCTCAAGCCGTCGACACCCTCGCCCCTCAGATTCCTCCCAGGAAATGCGTGCTCGTCCTCGGCGCCACGGGGCGCGTGGGTTCCGCGACCGTGCTCTCCCTCCTCCGCGCGGGTCACGACGTGCGCGCGATCGTCCGGAACGCGTCCTCCCTGCCCACATCCTTCCTCCCGTTCATCGAGCCACGTGGACCCGGCGACGAAGTGACCGGGCGGCTCGTCCCGATCGAATCGTCGGTTTCTTCCATGAGCATCCCGGCGATGGCGGACGCCATGCGTGGATGCGACGCCGTGGTGCAGTGCCTCGGGCACCGATTGACGCTCGACGGCGTGTACGGCGAACCGCGGTTCCTGTGCCGCGATGCCGCCGCGCTGGTGTTCGACGCGTGGGGCACCGTGCAAGAGTTTACCGACGATTTACCGATGGTTGTTAACAACGAGGATGAGAAAACCACGGGGAATTCGGCGATGGTGGCGGGACCCGATACGCGTTGGAGCATGCCCGTCGCCGGCGCCAGGAAACCGAAACGGTTCATCTTGCTGGCGTCCGCGGGCGCGGACAACCCGGCGGGAACGGACCCGACGCGGCCGTTCGCGGAACGAGCGTTCATCGAAGCTCTCACCAAAATCCTCCCCCCGTTCGCGGACACCCTCGCGGAGGTGGACCTGGTCTCGAGTAAGGACGGCGCGGGCGCGTCCTCGCTGCAGTGGACCGTGGTTCGCCCGGACGACTTCCTGGACGAGACGGCGACCCCGACGGAGACGGGTTGGGTGCTGCACGAGCGGTTACAGAACGGTTTGTTCGACGCGGGTTTGAGTTCGGTGGTTAACATCGGCGCGTGCATGGCGGCGTTGGCCGTCGGGGACGAGGCGACGTGGCGGGAGTGGGCGGGCAAGATGCCGCAGGTGCTGGACGACCCGCAGCCGAGCAAGGCGTAGGTTCGAGCTCCTTTGTAATTTCGCGTGTATCGTATCTAGCTACTTTGTAATTTCAAGCTCAAAGAGCGAGTGTCTCTCGATTCGAAGAGGACGCTACTAGGCGCCCGCCACTCCCGGCGCCCAAACCGCCATCCTCCCGTCGGCCAATCCCCCGACGACGCACTCCTCCGGCGTGACCCGCAACGCCGTGATCGCCGGACCCGGCCCGTCGTATCGCGCGCACACCTGAAGGTCGTGGCAGTGCCTCACCACCACAGCGCCCTTCTCGCCGCCGGTGACGAGGAACCGGCCGTCGGGTGAAACCGCTAACGCGTGCAAACGCTCTGTCGTCATCGCACTCGCCAACGGAGCCGCGTCGCACGGGGAGTTGATCCCGTGCGTCGTGAGCGTCAACTGATCTGCACAGTACACCAGCACCGCCGCCACGGGCGTCTCCAGGAACGTCAGCCACGTGGGAACGCCGTTCGAACCGGCGTCTTTAAGAGCCCGGAGGTGTCGGCCCTGCCGCAGCGTGTGCGTCATCACCGCGCCGTCTGCGCCGCCCGACGCCACGAGGTCAAGCTCCGCGGAGGCTGCCACGCACGTGACGGCGTCCGCGTGCCCGAACAGGATCCTGCGCGGCTGCTGCCCGAGCCCGCCGCCGCGCGCGAAGGACGGGTGCGCGCCGCCCCATCCGTCGGGCGGCGGGGTCACCTCCCACACCGCGACTGTCGTATCGCGCGAACCGGTGACGACGATTGTCGCGCCGTCTGTCCACCCCAGGGCATCTTCCCACCCTCCTCCGCCGTCGTCGACGTATCCCGGGTTCGTGATGTTGAGCTTGGTGCGGAGCGCGTGCGCGAGGGCACCCTTTACGTCGCCCTTGGCCCACGCGCGCCCGGTGCGGCCCGCCGTGGTGGACACGCACGTCACCAGGTCCCTGTGTCCGGTGGCGATTTGCAACTCACGCGAGTCCTCCACGGAGAGCACCCGAAGGCCGTGGTCCCAGTGCCCGCAGGAGAGCAAAATCTTACCACCCGCGATCGTCGCGAAGTGCTGAGATCCGACGCGCGCATCCGCGGCGAAGGGCGCGACCCGGCGCTTGACGGTGACGGAATCCCCGCACTCCACCCCGTACCCGGATGCGTACTGGTCACCCCCCGCGTGCGCGCCTGTGATGTGTTCCTTGACATCCTTGATGAGATCCGCGGCGGACCCTATGGCCTGCGTGATTGCGCCACCCGAGTCGCGCCCCGTGGTGGGGTCGATTTTAGGTCTGACGAATCGGTGCACGCCGATGGAGCGGTCCGCCGAGGCGGTGACCACGCGCGAACCCGCCGGCAAGCCCGGGACGTTTGTCGATTTGCCGAAATTAAATTCGTCGTCGCCGTCCACGCAGATGAAAGCGATGGGCGACGCGGCGTTCGTCTCGGGCGGATACCTGGGCGGCGCCACCACGGCGGTGAGCGCGACGGAGTGCGGCGAGTGCCGGATGGGCGGGAGCGGCGACGGGGGCGGCGCTCGCCTCGGGTGCGGTTTCCGGAAGAGCTGCGCGGGCGTCTGGCCAAAGTTGACAATCTGCGACTCCGCCGCCGCCCTCGCGTCGGGGTCCTCGACGGCGTCGAGGTCGACTGAACCCTCGTACGTGAGCGGGTGGAAGACGTTGTGGCGCCGCACGCTCTCGTCGCCGCGCTGCGCGTGGCCAAAGACCAGATCGATCCACAGGTGCATCCGGGCGGACACCGTCTCGGACTCGAGCGCCTCGCGCATGAGCCGGATAAACTCGTGCGGGGAGTTGTTGGCCCACGGGGGTAAGTCGACGTCGCCGACGGACGTGCCCTGCTGCGTGGCGCCCAGGTCGAAGCCGCTCGAGTTGGCGAGAAACTCGGGGAGGGAGTAAAACTCGGGGATGAGCTCCTTGACGTCGGCGGTGGATTCGAGGCAGGCGCGCCAGCACCTGTCCATGGAGCCGAATAGCCTATCCGCGTGGTCGAAGCGTCCGCCCTGCAGCGACCGGGCCAGCCCCGCGAAGGGCTGGAGCCTGATCAGGAAGAAGAGGACGATCGCAGCGGAGGAATAGTGCGACCCGTAGTGAAACGGGGGCGTCACGCCGTCGGGGTCCTCAGCCAGGAGCTGGTACCGCTCGATGAATTGCTTAAGCCGCGGCTCGTGCAGCGCGCCGATTGGCTGGGCCAGGTTCCTAAACACCGCCGGGTCGTTCAGGTCGATCGTGCTCGAGTGGTAGTCGGAGAGCACCCACGGGAACACCGGGTACTGCGTGAGATCGTTCCTGGTCCGACCCGCCAGCGTGTTGAGCGACATGAGGTAGTCAAACGTGGACAGCTCACGGCGGCACCATCGCTCCTGCGCGCGCGACGCCGCGGCTAGCTTGCGACGGCGGTCCATGAGCGTGATCCCCGGCCGGCACGTCGCGATGCGCGTCGCGGCGTCGCGCGCGGATCGCTTGTCCTGAAACGCGAGGAAAGCGCTGCGCCTGTCGATGAGGAATATTTCAACGGCGACGTGCTGGAGCCGGTACCTCGCGTGGTGAACCTCGTCGACGCGAGATATCGGCCAGCGCCAGAACCGCTTGTGTTTGTTCCCCTCCTTGTTGTTCTTGTGTCCCTCCTTACCCTCGGACCTAGCGGTGGATTCGTCGCCGTTTTGGTGCTCGTCCTGGTCCCTGTCCGCGATGAAACTAACCGCGGCGCGCGAAACCTTGACCTGGCCCCGGACCGTTCGCTCGGCTCCCACCAGCACCGCGGGCAGGCTCAGCAGCACCTTACGCCTGTCCTCGCGCGTGAGCTCCGCGGCTTCCCGCTCAGCCTCCGCAGCCTTGGCCGCGGCGGCAGCCTCGGCTTCAGCCTCGGCGTTCGCGACGGCGGTCTCGTCCATCGTCCCGTCGTCCTCGTCCGACTTTGTCACCCGGATGGCGTCGCCGCCGACCAACTTGCTCATCTCGTCCGCGTTTACGGAAACACCGACATTAACAACGTTCCCACCCCCCCGTCCACGTTTCCCATCGTCGTCCTTATACACGGCGTAGTGGTAGTCGCGCTTGAGACGCAGCCTGCGGTGGGAGCTATCCTCGGCGCTGTCCAGCTTCCACTTGTACGGCGGTCGGGTTGGATCGGCTGGTGCGCTTTTCGCGGCGGCCCACGGCCCGCTCTCATCCGTGAGCTCCCGTAACAGCGAAGTCCACCTGCGGTCCATCGCCTGCGCCTCCTCCTCGGACCGCGCGTTGGCAATCGCCCGTCGTTGCCCTTCCCTGTCGCACACCTGCGACATGATCGACGCTCTGCGCTCGAGCAAACCGCGCTCGGCGGTTCGCTCGTGGTAATACGCCGCGGCGGCTTCGGACGCGGATCGCTCGCTCGCGCCTCGACGCGCCTCGGCGGCTCTTCGGCCCTCCTTGGCGTCGAACGCGGCTCCCGCGGCGGCTTTCTGCTCTGAGATGAGCCCGCGCAGTGGGTCGGCGCCGTTCGCGCCGGACGTGGTCATCACGGCGGCGGCGACGGCGCTGGACGTCGTACTCGAAACGACGCCGCCGCGGAGAGACCCGCTGTCGCCGTGAAGCACGTCCTTGCCCCTGCCAACCGCGGCGCCGACGAGCCGGCCCGCGAGCGCCGCGCGGTCGGGCGCGGTCGGTGCTAAGTCGCTCTCCGCGCGGACGAGCGCGGCGAGGAACCAGTGCAGCCGCGCGGAGGTGCTCTCCCGCTCCTCGTTGGACACGGGCGCCGACGGCAGGACGGAACCCAGAAGGTTCTCCAGTTTGTTGACGGCGGACTGCGCCGTTTGCGTCGGAGCCTCGCGGATGTACGAGACGATGAGGCGGAACGCGACGCGCTGTAACGTCGCCCTTTGGCCAGGTCGTTGCGCCGCGAGTTTCTTCCGCGGGAGGTCCTCGGTGGACCCGAAGTCGTCGTTTCCGTCGAGCACCGTAGAATTTTGCCTCGAGTGTCCCGGCGTTTTGCCTCCGGTGGATGCCACCGTGGGCGCCAAAGCCTCGAGCGCGGCCCACGCCCCTTCGCACATGCGCAACGCCTCGCCTTCCAACTTCGTCTCCGTCGAACAGAGCTCGGTGACGAGCGGGAGGAGCGACCAGAGGTTATCGCCGCAAGGAGCCGCAGCGAGCGCGCCGGTCCAACTACCCGAGACGACATCCCCGGCGTCCTCCGAAGGCGGCGGCGGCAGCGTACGCTCGACGAGCCCCTCGAACAGATCCGCCAGGAGCGTACGCAGGCACGCCGGCGCGTCGAGCTGGTTCCTATCCCCCGCGGCGGCGACCACGGCCGCGGTGGTCTCGACCACCCCACACCCGCCTTCCGTCCTCAGCACCGCGTGGGTGTGCAACGCCCGGAAAAGCCGGAGCGCCAACGATCGCTCCTCGTCGTTTACGCTCCCGGTGAGCACCGGCATGAGCCAACGCTGCCACCCAGCCTGCCCCAGCACCGCGTGCGCGTTCCCGGCGGCACCCTCCACCAGCGAGAGGATCAATTCCAACACCCCCGCGCGCATCTCGCTCTCCTCGCACGTCTCCAAGAGTCGAAGGAGGAGACCCGCCGCGGACGCGTGCACGATGCCGGGAACGCCCGAGGTGGAAGACCCGGGTTCGGGCTCGAGCGTCATCCCCTTCGACAGCTGCACCGTGCTCGACGACGCACTCGACACCGACCCGAAGAATCGACCAGCCGCGTACTTAGCAGCGGCTTTCGCCGACGCGACGGATACGCCGCCGAAGGATCCGCTCGATTTCGAGGTCGACTTGGAACCCTTGGCGAAACCGTCGGGCGCGGCGAGCGCGGGGACGGGCTGGCCGCCGAGCATGAGCTCGAACAGCGCGGCGCGTATATCGTGGGTCAGCGGGAAGCGAACGAGCGCCTCCCCAACGGCGGACATCAGCCCGGGCGGCGCCATCTGCGACTTGACGTCGGAGTCGTCGGCGCCGGCGGCGGCGGCGACGTCCCTCGACCGGGGCATCAGCGCGGTGAGCAGGCGAATGGAGACAGCCCTGGTCTGCGCGTGCGTGCGCGTGAGCGGCGCGAGGACCACCGCGCCGCCGACGCACTCGTTCACGATCGCGCCGGCGAGCCAGGTCCCGAGCGGTGACCCGGGCTGGAGCATGTCCACGAAAGCCTCCAGGATGTCAGCCGCAGCAGCGCCCGCCGCGTCCGACTCCCCCGCGTCTTCAACCGCGGAAAACGCCGATTGAACCGTCTCGTAGTACACCGCAGGGACGGCACCCACGAGCAGCTCACCCATCACGGCGAGTAGCGCCCTGCGACGCGAGCGCGCAGCCGCGGGGGTTATCCCTGAATGCGACTTGAACTCAGCCACGGCGTCGACGATGGTGTTTGGGGGTATGAGCGACCTCAGCGCGGCGGGATCGCGCTTGGAGAGCTTCAGCAGGAACCGCGAGTGCGCCGCGAGCGCTTCTTCAGGTACGTTCACCCCGGCCCACATGCGAAGGTCCAGGAGAAGGCGAACGGCGCCTTGTTCCGTGTCTCCCCCTGGTCCTTGCCACGCGTGCCTTCCCACGCCCCTCACGAGCCGTTCCATCGACGGCAGCAACGGGGGAGAGAGCCTGCGGCCACCGTCGCGGCGGAGCAGGTGCGCGATGAGCGCGAACCCCCCGCTGACTTGCAGTGCCTCCTGGTTCAGCCGCGAGCCTTCGAGCATCGCCGCGAGTAGGTCGATGGCGTCTCGAAGTTCCGCGGCGGCGGATGCGACGTCGACGTCGTCCGTAGATCCGCTTCTCTCCGGCGCCAGCAACGGGAAGAGGACGTGAACGCCGCCGAGGCAGTGTATGATGTCCCTGGCGCTGTGCGTGGCGCATACCCGCGCGGACCCGACCAGGTCCGCAGCCTTGACCCTGTCCCCGGGCCCCTGCCCACCGACACCCTCTTTCAAAACCCCGACGAGCCCCTTCTCCTTGACGTCCTTGATGAGGTTCCCGAGCGACCCGCCCTGATCCGCCACGGTTGAGTAACAGTCGCGTCCGTACGCGGCAGCCGCGTTGAGCGACAGCACCAGCCTCGGCGCCAAACTCTCGCGAATCTCCCTAGCCTCCGACGGACTCATGCCCACCCCGGCGAGCGCCAGGCCGGACGCCGTGTCCGCGGGCGAGAACGACCCGAGGTAATCGGGCCCGAGCGAGCTCACCGCGGCGACGGCTGAGTGCCCGAGGACGTCATCGAAGAATCTTACGCACCCAAACTGTCCGGCGAAGGGCGCCGCTCCCACGGCTGCGGCGGCGGCGGCGCCTTTCGCGACCGCGTGGTGACTCGTCGCCGCCGCCGCCGCCATCGCCGCGGCGTCGAATTCGTTGAACGCGCCAAAGGACGAAGCCGTCAGGGGCTCGGTCACCTTCGGGAACCTGAGCTTGGCGGTTGACTTTTGCTCCCCGTTCACGAACAGCTTGACGGACGCGGTGGACAGAGGCGGGCGACCGGGGGAATGCGCGATGACGAGGAACATCCATCGCTTCTCCTCGATGTGCGCGGGTAGGCGCGCGTTCTCCGCTTTGGCGACGCCGCTCTGACCCGCCGAGAACGTGCTCACGTCGACTCCGTCAGGGCTGAGCTCCGCGGCGACGCCCAGCCCAGACGCGGTCCTCAACGCGAACAGCGCCATTCGTTTCGTGCGGCTGGAGACACTCGAAGGGAAGGACTCGACGCGCATCCACGCCGCGAACGTGTACCCGGCGCGTCCGCTCGGCCACGCGAGCGGGTGGCCGAGTACCAGCGACCCCGGCCCGTTTTCAACCTCGCCGCCGCCGCCGCCAAGGAGCGTGTGATGGCCTCCCCCGCCGTCCCCGGTGCCCGTGAAGTCGAAGTACGCCGCGGGTCCGTCGCGGCGTGCGGCGGAGCGCAGCGAACTCAGCAGCAGGCGCCGGCCCTTGGGTCCGACGGTGGGATCCGCGAGCATCCGGAAAACCGAACGGAAATTTCGAGCCGACAGCGAGTGTGACGCGCACGATCCGATGCACCCCGCGATCCGCGCGGAGACGCTCTCGTCCGACCCCGACGTCGACGCGTCACCGTCTGTCGTTTCTGTCGACTGGATTGTACGCGAGACCTCGGCGTCCTCGTCATCCCGCGCCGCCGCCGCGAACCATTCGAGGAGTTCGCCGAGTAGGTCCGCCTGGTCCGCGGCGGCCCGCGACGCCACCGAATCCGCGAGTAATCGCGCAAACACGTCCAGGATCCACACCCGCAACGATGCCTGATCTGCACCCACCTCTGTTCCACCCACGACGCCTGCGGTCCACCCGCCTCGTCCCCTGAGCAACGACGTGATGACGGGTAAAACTCCCGGGTTGCGAATGACCGTCCCGGACCCGGGGTCCCCGCCATCCTCGGGGAAATCGGCATCCACCGCCAGCTGTAAGACCCTGGCCAACAGCGTCCTCGAGGCGGGTACGTCACCCCACGCCGTGCGCAACGCCGCGTTGAGGGTTTCGTAACCCACGGTTCGCCCGAACGCCGCGGCGGCTTCCTCGGACTCCGACAAAAGACTTCTCAGCGTTGACAACACGTCCAACACGACGAGCTCTCGGACCCCCGCGTCGCCGTATTCCCCGTTGAGCAAACTGATCACTTGCACGTACGCCTCGCCGTTCGCCTCGTTAGACGCCAGGTACGTTCGCAGCGTGGCGCCTCCCGGCCCGACGAGCGCCGCGCGAAGCCCCGCGAGGATGGCGACGAGTGCCGTCGGGTCCCCCGCCGGGCCGGCGGCTGCTTCCCTCGCGCGGGGCAGGCTCTGGAGGTACCGGCGTAAAAGCGCGCTCCACGCGTCTTTCGCGCGAGGCGCCGTACCTGATCCGGTGGACACGAGCGCCGTGAGGCACCGTATCGCCAGCCCCTGGGTCCCGGGGGACCACAAGAGTTCAAACATTAAATCCGCGAGGGGACCCGATTTGAGCGCCCCGGCGCCGAGAGCGGGACCGCCTCGCTCCAGCACGGTCGCCAGGAGCTCCAAAACCCCACGCGTCGCCCGCGCCTCCATGCCGTTCCCATCCACCGAATTGACCCATTTGTACGCCTGGCGTTTCGCCGCACCCGCCAGCTTCGCGGGCCCGTCGGCTCTGAGCAGCGCGACCGAGGTTGCCCGAGGCGCCGCCGCCAACAACCTTCCGAGCGCCGGGGCGAGCACGAGCACCGCGCCGGGCTGCAACGAACGAGTGTCGATGGCGTGAAGCATCGCGCTAACCTCCGGTTCGTTCCCTCCCTGCCCTCCGTCTCCCCCGGTGACGTGCCCGCCGGTTTCACCCGCCGCCGTCGCCCCCGCCAGCCAAGCCGCGACTCCCCCCGGGGACACACCCGCGGGGGACCGGGAATCGTGCGAGAGCAGCTGGGTCCACGCACCCTCCCCGCGCGCGACGTCGATCGCGGCGTGAGGGTACGAGGACACGAGCGCGTGAACGAAGTGCGCAGCGTGTCGCCGCAGCAGTTCCCCGGCCCTCGCGGCGACGTCTGCGGGATTCACAGCGGAGGAGGAGGAGCCCCGAGGCGGGGAGGTCGCCGCCGGTGAGAGCGACGACCCGGACATCGACGCCGCGACTCCCGCCGGACTGAACGCACCACCATCCCGTGATCCGATCGCTCCGAACTGATCGTCGGCGTCGTCGTCTCCACCGAACGGATTCCCCGTAGCGGCGGTGAACCCCACAGGCTCGGGCTCGGGCTCGGGCTCGGTCGGCGCCGCGAGCGGGGCATCGGGGGGCGTCGGGGACGCCTCGGGAGTCACCACGAGCGCCGGTTCTGGATCGCGTGAGGTGGTACCCGCGGGTCCAGTGCGTGCGGGCGCCGATTCGGCGGTGATATCCAACCTGGAAGCCTCCACGACGGCGGCGGCGACGCTCTGGGCCAGTCGCTCGCGAGCTCCCGGGCTCGGCCTCGACCCTGAAGAACCTGAATCTCCGCCCGGACCACCCGATTCTTTGCCTTCACCCGCGATGAACGCCCATAGGACGTCGAAGACGCGACGGAGCTGCGTCCCGGGCGGTCGCGTGTGAACGTCTTTGGCGGCGACTGCGAAGAAGGCGTCGGCGTCCCCCTCGGCGACGAGATCTCCGGCCCACTCGCCTTCCCCTTCCCCGAGCGACGCCGCGGACGCCACCGCCGCGCGACGCAGCATCGCGCACAGCCTCGGCCCGAACGCACCCGCGGCGACGGCGTGTTTCACGTTCTGGCCGTTACGTTTGACCGCGCGTCTCACGACGTCGAGCGCCGTCGTTCCGAGCTCGAGCGACTCGGCGCTTATCCGCCGCCCGTCCCCTCCGGCGAGGTCCGACGCGGTCACCTCGAACGGCCTCGCGTCTGTCCCGTTCGTCCCGATCGCGCCGCCGATGGCGACATCGCCCATGCCCTCGATGAGCATCTCGAGTCCCCCCGCGCCCCGCAGCGAGTGCTGCGCCGCCGCCGACCCCGCGAGCGCCGCACCGAGGGTTCGCAGCAGCAACCCCTCCAGCGATCTCGCCGCGCCTTCCGACCCGGTGGGCGCCGAGCGCAACAGCCTCTGGATCCGGATCATCTCCACGAGCGCGGTGAGCCCGCCGCACTCAAGCAAGGGCTTGACCGCCGGGGACTCCGTGCCCAGGGAGTGTACTGCTCCCCGGTTAGTCACCGACGACGGGGCGTTTGTCCCCGGAGATGCATCCATCCCGCATCCTCCCGCGAGTGATCCGAATCGCAGGTCCGCGTCGAGAAAGTTGCTCAGCACCGACGCGCCGTGTGCGCAGAGCAGCTCGAGGGTCCCCAGCTGCGTCGCCACCTCCGCGGCGGTGCCCATGCTTGACCCGCCTCGACCCCCGGGTTGTCGCATCCCCGCGAGGTTGCCCAGGACGTTCAGGCGCTGCATGGCGAGCTTGAGGAGCGCGGTGAGGGCATCGAGGAGCCCGAGGCGGATGAGCCACGCGCGATTGTGGGCGGATCTCGTGGCGACGACGCACGCGTGGAGCGAGGCGAGTCCCGCGGCGCGTTGCAGGGCGTCGGGTCCGTCGGTGCGGATCTGCGCGCCCGACGCCCCGAGCGCCAACGCCGCCTCCAGCTTGGCGTGGACGCGGCGCAGGGACGTGACGAGGCCGCGCAGCACGGCGGTCGGGTGCCCGACGGCGCATCCGACGAGACTCCCGCCGCCCCCTGGCGCGTTCGACCCGTCCGAGGGTGGGGGAAACCACCCGTCGAAGCAGGAGTTGAACCCGTCGAGGAACGATTCCAGGGCGTCGTCCTGCTGCGTCGACGAGTCGGGGGCGCCCTCGAACACGGTCCACAGGAACTGGACGTGCGACTCGTTCGAATCCCGATCGTCGAAGCGAACGTCCGGCAGCGACGTCGGATCGGCGCCGTCCGCGCCGAGCCCCACGCCGCCCCCGCCCGCTCCGCCCGAGTTTCCCGCTCTCGAGGAATCGCGTGCCGACGAGGACGCCTGTCCGGCGCCGCTCACGCCCGCGCGGGCCTGCGCCGCGGCCGACTCCGCCGCGGCCGAGAGCTTGGACAGGCCCTTCTTGAAGAAATCCATGGCGCGCCGGTGACCGTCGAGCCCTCTCGACGACTCCCGGCAGCGCCTCTACTCTATGGCTGGCACACAGCACTCGGGGCTAACATCGTGTTGGAAGCGACTTCGAAGCGACGGGGAAAAATGAGTCAGACGTCTTCAACTCTTCTCACAAGACTCTACGCGGCTAACACACACGGGCGACAACCTCCCCACTCACACCCCCATCACACCATTTACGCACCCTCCGCGGACTTGATGAAGGGATCGATGGGCTTACCGAGCGCGTACACGATGAAGCCAATCTCCCTGAGCTTGTCGTGGTCGAGGATGAGTCGGCCGTCAAAGACAAACGCCGGCTTGGTCATGCCGTCGTAAATCTCCCGCCAGTCGTACGACTTGAACTCGTCCCACTCAGTCATGACGGTGACGGCGTGGGCACCGTCGAGGGCCTCCTTGGCGGTCTTGTAGCAGGTGATGTTCTTCATGTCCTCCTCGCCCATGTCGTACGCGATCTGGTCCTCCTTGACCTGGGGATCGTAGATTGCGAGCTGCGCGCCATCCTCGATGAGTCCCTTGCCCACGTCGATGGCCGGGGTCTCGCGGGTGTCGCCGGTGTCCTTCTTGAACGCGAAGCCCAGCATCGCGATCTTCTTGTTACGGATGGTGTTGAACATGGCGGACACCACGCGACGCACGAAGCGGCTCTTCTGGTAGTCGTTCATGCCAACCACGCTGTACCAGTAATCCGCAACCTCCTTCAAGCCGTGGCACTCGCAGATGTACGCGAGGTTCAGGATATCTTTCTGGAAGCAGGACCCGCCGAAGCCCACGGAGGCGTTCAGGAACTTGGGACCGATGCGGCTGTCCGTGCCGATGGAGTGCGCCACCTGCGTGACGTCGGCGCCCGTGGCTTCGCACAGAGCGGACATGGCGTTGATGGAGGAGATGCGCTGGGCGAGAAAGGCGTTGGCGGCGAGTTTGGAGAGCTCCGCGGACCAGAGGTTGGCGGTGATGATCTGCTCCTTGGGGACCCAGTTGGCGTACACCTCCGCGAGGGCGTCGACGGCAGCCTGGCCATCCTCGTTCTCGATCTTACCTCCGATGAGGACGCGGTCGGGCTTGGTTAGGTCGGCGATGGCGGTCCCTTCGGCGAGGAACTCGGGGTTGGAGAGGATGTCGAACTGGACGTTGGAGTCGCTGCAGTTGCGCTTGAGCACCTTCTCGATGGCCTCCGCGGTGCGCACGGGCACGGTGGACTTCTCGACGATGATCTTGTTGTCTTTGGACTCGGCGGCGATGGTGCGCGCGGCGGACTCCCAGTAGGTGAGGTCAGCCGCCTTGCCGCTGCCGAGGCCGGTCTTCTTGGTGGGGGTATTGACGGACACGAAGATCATCTGGGAGTCGCGAATGGCGCCCGCGACGTCGGTGGAGAAGAAGAGGTTCTTGCCCCTGCACGATTTGACCACCTCGTCGAGGCCGGGTTCGTAGATTGGGAGCTCGTCGCTGTTCCAAGCGTCGATCCTGGGCTGGCTGATGTCCACCACGGTGACCTTGATGTGGGGGCACTTCAGGGCGATCATGGCCATGGTCGGGCCACCGACATAGCCGGCGCCGATGCAGCAGACTGGTGGTGGGAGGGAAAGGGTGGGGGAAACGGTCAGCGGTCGGGTCGGAGCGACGGGGGCGGAGCTTCACTTTCGCGGGGCCGCGGATGGGGACATCGGTTCGGAGGTGACAGCGACGGCGAGGCGGTGGGACCACTCAGGGCGTCGCGTCTCGCGGGTGCGATTGGGTCGGTGTGAGCACTCACTTGTGGTGATCTTAACCATCGCTTCTCGATCAAATCTGCGTGGGAAAGGGACGAACTGCGGTGAGCGGTCGTGTCGGGTCGGGTCAGAAAGTGGCACTAATCCGTTGCTGGAGTTGAGAGAGTCGCCGACGTTTCGCGACGGGGACGCCGTCGACGGCGCCGGGGCGACGATCGAACGAAAGGGAGACGACGGACGCGTCTTGGATGACGTCGTGGGCCACGAAGGGGAATGAGGACGGGCGCGGGGACTCACCAAGCGCTCGCTGCGCTGCGATCTGGTGGTTGATCGTTGCTGGGCACGTCCCCTCACGCTTTGCGGGCTTTGTGTGGCTCTGGAGGCAATGGATGGCCCACAGAGCTCGACGAAATTGGAAGATTTTGCACGGTATTCTAAGAGTCTTAGTTAGAGTTCTGTCGTATTTGCCGTTAACAAGCCGATTAAATTTCACGCATGATTAAAAGAAGCCGCCGGTGTCCCACAGCACGCCCCTGGTACCCACCCCGAGGGTCAGGATGAGCGCGGGCACGCCCACGAAGATGGCGATTCCCACCGTGAGCTCGTTCCAGGTCCCGCCCCCGATGTACTCGTCCCCGGCCCAGTTGTCGGAGTAGAGGTCCTCGCGCTCGCGTTTCTTCTGGGGAGGCGCGGGGGCCACCCCGAGGTCCGCCTTGGCCGCGACCCTCTTCCGTTGCTCCATCCTCTCCTTCTCGTCGTCATCCGGCGGCCTCACCGCGTCCACCGCGTCCTTGGTCACGCTCACTTCGCTCTCCACGATCACCGTGCACTCGTACGCGCGCGTGCTACGAATGGCGTCGGTGACGTACGCCAGACGCTCCGAGCCGTCGATGAACCACAGCTCGCCGTCGTTCACCGGGTCGGACACCGCCACGAGCCGCTGCCCTGGGGTCACGCCGGCATCCTCCGCGGCGCTGCCGATGGCGACGCCCGTGACGAAGATCACGGGGCCCTCGCGGTCGTCCAGGATCACCTTGTCGAACTGGAGCGTCCGCCTCGCCTCCTCCGTGCTGACGACCAGGTCGATGGTGCCGTTCTCCACGTCGGCGCCCGCCGGGACGGCGTTGGCGGTGGGTGCGCGGCGAGGCGGGACGCGGTTGGGCCGGGCGCGACGGGAGGGAAGGGCGCGTGGGCCGGCGTTGACGCGGATCGATCCGCATCGGACCGCGGAGGCCATGACCATATGACGTGCCGGGCGGATGATATATCTGAAGTCTTCTGGCTGTCAAGGCGATTGCCGGATTCGGTGTTGCCACGGGGCAGGCGGTCGTGGATAGTTTGGGAACTTTCACCGTTGCGCCGCCGGGTGGTGAAACATGAGTTAACAGACCTCGGAAACACCCGTATAAACGTCCCCGTATAAATGACTCAAGAACTCGACGGTCTACTCCTCCCGAACCAGAAAAACAGCAACGCGAACAGTTCAAAGTGGATAAAGAAGAGCCCAGTTTGAACCGTCGTCCGCGGCACTGTTGTCCACGCGTGGGCACTCTCAAGGGAACGTAAGGTCCTGAAAACCCACCGCGACTCTAGATCCGAGGCGCATCGACCCGGATGGCGGCCATATCGACCACCGGGCCCGCCGCCGTGGCCCGCCCGGCGCGATCTCTCTCGCTCACGACCCTACGGAACACCCATGTGAAGGCCCCAGGCGGGCGCGCTCGGACCGTGAAAGTCGCCGCGCACGTTCGCATCCAGTTCGAGCTGGAGGGCGCCTCCCCCGACGTCAGGGTCATCGGTAACCACCCCGCGCTCGGCAACTGGAATCCCGCCAACGGACTCCGCAACGGCGACTGCATCACCCTCGAGGACCCCGGCGCCCTCGCCCTGGAGTACAAGTGGCACAACGGGACCGAGTACGAGACGGGCGGCAACCGCATGGTCTCCCTCCCCGACGCCGCCGATCGCGACGTCACCCTCGCGCTCGCCGTCGTCGATCGCCTCCGCGCGCTCCCCGACGTCGTCTACCAGCCGCCCATCGCGCGCGAGGTTCCAACCGCCCCGGCGCCCGCCCCCGCCCCGGTCGTCGAGCCAATGTACAAGGACCAGCCCACGCAGTACGCCGGCCAGTCCGGCTACGAAGGCTACCAGGCCCCGGCTAACATCACCTACCACGAGCACCACGATCCGTACTACGAAGATCACGGCCACGACGACGTCATCGACCACTCCTACGGCCAGAGCCAGGCGGAGACGTACCGGACTCCAGTGTACCAGGCGATGGAAACCTACGAGTCTCCCGCCGCATCCTATGAGGCTCCCCCCGCCGCATCCTACGAGAACCAAGGCGCTCCATCCTACGACGACGACGGCGCCAGGCGCATGCAGGTCACGCCGGTGTCTGCGTCAGGACCCGAGCAGGGCGATCGCAAGCCGGACGGCTCCGGTCCCCCGCGCTGGTTCCGCGAAGGCGTGGTGTATTCGATCCAGACGCTCGGCTTTTGCGGCTGCGAGGGCCCGCCCGGGCAGTTCTCCGAGGGCACGCGTCTGTTGAAGCTCGTACACGAGGGATGGGTCGAGCACTTCGCGCGGCTCGGGTGCACGGTGCTCTACCTCGGTCCGCTCATGCGCGCGTCGCACGATCTGGGCCACGGGTACGACACCGCGGATTACTTCCAACTGGACCCGAGGCTGGGAACCGTGGAGACTCTCCGGACCGTGGTGGACGCGTGCCACGGTCTGGGGATACGGGTGATCGTCGACGGCGTGTTCAACCACACCGGCCGCGATCACTTCGCGGCGCAGGACGTGGTGCGGAACGGGAGGCAGTCGCAGTACTGGGACTGGTACAGAAGCGCGCGGGAGCTTCCTGGCGGGGGCGGCGAGATCCCGGGTTGGGAAGGCCACGCGGGTCTGCCCCAGCTGAACCACCAAAACCCGGACGTCCGCGCGCACATCATGGACTGCGGCAGGTTCTGGATGTCGCCCGAGGGGGCGAACATCGACGGGTGGAGGCTCGACGTCGCGCACGAGGTGGCGCCGGACTTTTGGCGGGAGTTCAACCAAGCGTGCCGCGGCGCCAAGCCCGACTGCGCGTTGCTCGGCGAGCTCATGCACGGCGACTACAACACCCACGTGGGCCCTGGGTTGTTGGACAGCGGCACCAACTACCAGCTGTCCAAGGCGCTGTGGTCCTCGCTCAACGACCACAACTACTGGGAGCTGGCGCACTCGTACGGCCGCGACAAGGACATGTACGGGAACCTCACCATGCTCAACTTTTTGGGCAACCACGACCAGATGAGGATCCACAGCCGCCTCAACGACCCGAACGCGCACTACCCGCTCGCCGTCGCGTCCATGATCCTCGGCCGCGGCGTACCCTGCCTCTACTACGGGGACGAGCTCGGCGAGCAGGGCAAGCCGGGCGGGCCCGAGGGCGACCTCGCCATGCGCCGCGAGATCGACCTCCGCGCCGCGTTGAACGACCAAAGCGCCAAAAACTTTGCCAAAATCACCGCGGATCTCGTCGCGCTGCGTCGGTCGCACGAGGCGCTTCGCGACGCGGACGCCGACCAGATTCCCCTGGCGCACACCAACGAGACGATGTCGTTCGCGCGCGTCGCCCACTCCGGCGCCGCCGCGGTCGTCGCGTTCAACAACTCGGACCAATCGCAGCGGATGACGCTGCCGGTGGGTGAGAAAATCGGGGCGCACGACGGCGTCGAGTTTGAGGAGCCGCTCGCGGACGGTCAGCGGCTGCACGTGTCCGGGGGACAGCTCCACGTCGAGCTGCCCCCCAACGGGCTCCGGGTGTTCCTCCGCGCGTGAGCGCCCGGACGATACAGGGAGTCTTTGGAGTCTTGAACTTCAATACTTGCAATACTTGCACATACAACTTATACTCAGGCGGTTCGCCACAGACGGGATTTATAATAATCTAAAACGCTCGCGTCGACGACCGACTCGTCGTCACCTCGCCAACAGCGCGGCGTCCACGCTGCCTGGATCGATACCGCCGAGCCTGCCCTTAGCCTTACCGCCCTTGTTCTTGCCCCACGCCGCCGCTATCACCGCCGCCATCTCCTTCTCCTCCGCGGTCATGGCGCCTTTTCGCCGCCACGTGCTCCGCGCCCGGATCACCTCCGTCTCTCGCCCGTCGTCTCCGAGCTTCACCAGCTGGTGTATCACCCGCGCGTTGTCCTCCTCGATCACCACACCCTCCGCCGAGCCCTCCCGCGCGGTCACCGCGGCCACCACGTCGCCGTAGCCGCACTCGCTCTTGAACTCGATGTCGAGCTCGCACAGCTGGTAATCGCCCCACATCTCAACCGGGACGGATTCCAAGATCCACTCGGTGTACACCACGTTGTTGACGTGACCGTTCATGTCCAGATCCAAACGGTCGCCGGCGAACGCCTTGGGTTGCGACAGCGGTAAGGCGGAGGCCCGTATGTCCGGGAGCTTGGGCATGACGTAGTCCTCGCCCATGATGTAGTTGTCGAGCAGCGCGTGGAAGTTTGTCACATCCTCGGTGGTCTTTTTGGGAATTCGAACCATCCTGCGCTTGGCGACGTCGAAGGCGACCCACCTGCTGGTCGCCGCGCCGACCGCCCTGCACGTCCCTTCCGGTCCATCGCACAAGACGAGCTCGAAGTCCCGTCGCGCCGACACGCTCCGCTCCACCTCCACCCAGGTCTTCACCTCCACCTCGTCCCCCCACCGCGGGTACTCGTGCACCTCTATGTGCATCTGGGTGCACACGAAAGCCTGGTTGTTGCTCCGCATCTCCGCCGGGGAGGACTGACCTTTACCCCACATGGCCTGAATGTGATTGCACGCGCACTCCTGCATCATGGACGCCACCGTCCTCATCGTGCACGCCTTGTCCGGGCCCACCTCGTCGAAGCGGACGGGGAATATCTCGCTGAACACGCGCCCATCCTCGATGAGCGCGCGGACGTGCACGGGCGGGTGAGTGTCTACGCCCTGGGTCCGCTGGTCGTAGAACACCGCGGACGGGACGTGGGAGGGCATTTCGGGAACGTCCCGGAGCGACGGGTCGGGGCGGCGGCCGGTTCCCGTCGCCCTTCCCGGCCGCGTCGACGGTTGCCGGGTCCAGCTCGTTGAAGCATGGTGGGCCCGCCGATTGAAGTTGAAATTATCTCCAACCCGGTGGTTATTCGCGCGTGCGGTGGTCCCGTGAGGGGACCCGCGCGCGTGCACGGCGGAGGAATTCATCTCGCCTTTCTGGACGAACGTCGCGAGTGACCGTGCGACGGACGCACGTGCCGCAACCGCGCCGGTGAGTTCTGGCGGACGCGAGCCGAAATTCCAAACTGTATTACACGACAAGTGGGCACGGCTGGCCAGATATGGTCCCAGCCGGAATGGATACGCAAACGGGAGGCACAGAATGGTTTGAAATGTCCCGTATGGAAACACGGTTGGAAACGTGTTTGGAAATGCGAAATTACAGTGAGATCTAACAGTAATTGGGGACAAAAAAACCGGATTTCAGTCACAGCACCGTACGATTCTCGCCGAAAGGACAGCGCTGATGTCAGCGCCGACTTTTCGAGCTGTTTTATGAGAACGCCGAGAACGCAACGTTTCAAACCGCCCCTCCATCGGGCCCGCCATCACACCGAACCCGCCCGTTGACCGAGCCGAGGTTCGCTCCGATGTCCGTCACGACGACCGCAATGTCCGCGGCGATGTGCTCGCCCTCCTCCGCCATCGCGCGCCGCGCGCGGGTGCGCGCCACCGCCCCCGGGGCGCGCCGGACGAGGGCCCCGCTCGTCGTCGCCGCCTCCGCCGCCCCCGCCGAGGAGGCCCCCGCCGCGAACGAGCGCTACATGGCTCGCGGCGTCTCCGCGTCCAAGGAGGACGTCCACGCCGCCATCGCCAACGTGGACAAGGGCCTCTTCCCTAAGGCTTTCTGCAAGGTCGTCCCCGACCTCCTCACCGGCGACGAGGAGTACTGCACGTGCATGCACGCCGACGGCGCGGGCACCAAGTCCTCGCTCGCGTACATGTACTGGAAGGAGACCGGCGATCTCTCCGTCTGGCGGGGTATCGCGCAGGACGCGGTCATCATGAACACCGACGACCTCCTCTGCATCGGGTGCGTGGACAACATCCTCCTCTCCTCCACCATCGGCAGGAACAAGGCTCTCATCCCGGGCGACGTGCTCAAGGCGCTCATCTCGGGAACCGAGGACGTCCTATCCACCATGAGGGACAACGGCGTGGGGATCATCTCCACCGGCGGCGAGACCGCGGACGTCGGCGACCTCGTCCGCACCGTCATCGTCGACTCCACCGTCACCGCGCGCATGAAGCGATCCGAGGTCATCTCCAACGATTCCATCCGAGCGGGCGACGTCGTCGTGGGCATGGCATCCTACGGGCAGGCCACCTACGAGACCGAGTACAACGGCGGCATGGGCAGTAACGGTCTAACCTCCGCCAGGCACGACGTCTTCCACAAGGAACTCGCGTCGAAGTACCCCGAGTCCTTCGACGCGTCCGTCCCGGAGGACCTCGTGTACTCGGGCAAGTACGCGCTGACCGACGTCGAGCCCGAGACGGGCATGACGGTGGGCAAGCTGGTGCTGTCACCGACGCGCACCTACGCGCCGGTGGTGAAGAAGCTGCTGGATACCATGGATCGCAGCGACATTCACGGTATGGTGCACTGCTCCGGCGGCGCGCAGAGCAAGGTTGGCCACTTCCTCGTGGACGGGCTCCACGTGATCAAGGACAACATGCTGCCGGTGCCGCCGCTGTTCAGGCTGATCAACGAGTGCAGCGGGACGGAGTGGAGCGAGATGTACAAGGTGTTCAACTGCGGGCACCGCATGGAGGTGTACTGCTCCCCGGAGAACGCGGAGAAGGTGATCGAGGTGAGCAAGAGCTTCAACATCGACGCGCAGGTTGTGGGACGGGTGGAGGCCATCGAGGGCAAGTCCAAGGTGACTGTCAAGAGCGAGTACGGCGAATTCACGTACTGATGAACACCTCATCGGGTGTGTCCATAGTGCGTCTACAGCGAGCGATTTGTTAGTCTAGCGTCCATGTAATGTACCAGTCCAAGAGTTGACGCCACGGGTGTTTACGAGTTCATTGCGCTGTCCAGTCAGAGGAAACTCAAAAAGCGCAGTCGAACTCATGTCACATCGCGACGCGCGAGTGTCGGGGCGCGTCACCATGGGGATCAGGGTGAGGGCGAGCGCCTTCGCGCACCCCAAGTCCCCGCACGTCGCCGCGGTGAACGAGCGGCAATTCGTCTCTGCGCTGCAGCTCGTGCTCCCGCGGAAGATGGACGACGGCGACGGGAACGCATCGACATCATCCGAGGGTTTCGCCGACGTCTCGGAAGCGCTTCGACGGCGTCCGCGTGGATCCAACGACGGCGTCAACGTCCCGCTCGAACTCGTGGGACCCGCTCCGGGCGGCGATGACTTTCGCGTCGCGCGCATGACCCTCGCGCAGCTCGTCGACGAGAACTTCCTCGCCCAGCACGTCCGCCCCGAATCAGGCGCGCGATTATTCGCGTGCCCCCTGGACGGCAGGCTCGACGGCGACGACGTCGCGGCGATCACACCCTCGGGGCACCTGCGCGCTTCGCTCACGCCATTCACGCACGCGCGCGCGGGGGTCACCGGCGCCAAACGCGACCGCGGGACGCTCAAGCACGAGGCCAGCGTGCACCTGGCCAAGAAGGACTTCGTCCCGGGGGCGCCCTTCTGCGACAGGCTCGTCGGTTGTCTCCGACGGCTGGACGAAGAGGGGGGCGACGGGGTGGTCGGCGGTGGGTGGTACGCGTGCGCGTGCGAGAGGGTGGCGGACGGTGAGCCGCTGGCGGTGTCGTTCCCGCACGGAGTGGTGAGCGAGGGGAGGAGAATAACGCGGGCGTCGAGGACGGTTCGGTGGAGCCGGTTAGACGCTTACTCTTGGGGAGACTCCTCGACGCCGGGGCCGCCGACTCCCCCCGTGGAGTTCTTCCGGCGCGATGGGAGTGCGATGGACGTTGACGATGATTGGGGAGTCAACGATGATACGGACACAGACGTGGCGTCGTCGCTGGCGGGGTTTCACGAGTGGATCGGCGCGGTGGCGTGCGGCTGCGAGGGCGGTGACGTTGTGGAAGACGGGGACGCCGTGGGCGAGGCTCACCGGTGGGAGGGTCTCCTCACGCCCCGGATGGTTCGCAGCGCGCTGGAGTTTTGTATCGATAAGGTGGCGGGCGGTGACGTGCCGTGGGCGGCGGTGACGTCGTGGGGGTTTCCGGAGGATCCGACGCAGGCGGGTCTCGAGACGACGTTCGCGGTGCTGCCCGGCGGTAGGTACCTGATGTTCTCAGACTCGTGAGTGAGACTCTCAGAGGGGCGGCGCGTTTGTGTCTTAGATCAACTCTTTTATGTTTGCAAACACGCATAATGTCAGCGAGCTCGTCTAATAGCAAAAGCTCGCCGTGGGAAACTGATAATATCCGTGATGGTACAGGCGAGTCGGCGCGTCTCAGGTGGAGTTCTCCTTGGAGCCGGAGCCGCTGCCGCTCGTCCCGTTGTTGCTCCCGCCGCCGCTGCCGTCCTCGCCAGTTCCGTGGCTCACGTCGTCGCCGCCGCTGCCCTGCTTCTCCTCAGCCTCGTGCTCCTCGTCGGCTTCACCCTCCTTGAGCCTCACGAATTGACCCCGCACGCGCGGCCTCGCCTCCGCCAGCCTTTTGCGGCTCGCGTACCTCACCTTCTTGTCAAAGTTGCGCTCCTTGCGCTTCTTCAGGAAGCGGGCGATCGCCTCCGCGCGTCGCTCCGAGGAGGTGGACGCCGCGCCGACCCTCGCAAAGTTCTCCTGCTGGTGCTGCACCGCGCCCTGGAGCACGCTGTAAAACTTGGAGACAAACTCGGCGGCGGCGGCGCTGGACCCGAGGGGACCCGCGGTGGACGCGGAGACAGCCGCGGCGGACGCAGCCGCGCCCATGTGCTGCGCGTAGAGCATGGGGTCCACGCCGGGGGGGCACGGCGGAAACGGGTTCATCGGCGGCTGGCCGGCGGCGTCGCCGGGCTGACCCATCGAAGGACGCTGACCCATCGAGGGAGGCTGTCCCATCCCGGGTTGGCCCATCGAGGGCGGGAACGGGAACGGCGGGAAGGGCATCCCCGCCGCGGCAGCCGCGGCGGCTGCAGCCGCGGGGTTGGGTGGCATGCCGAAGAACGGTGACATGCCGGGGTACCCCGGCGGCATCTGCATCTGCGGCGCGGCGGCGGGCGCGTCTGGGCGTTCGGGCTCGTCGAGACCGGTGCCCTCCTCCGCGACGGCGGCGATGCCCGCCAGGGACGCGAGGGCACCTTCCGCGCGCGCGGCAACCTGGGGGTCAACCTTGAGGCTGACCACCTGCGCGGCGGCGGCGTCCTCGAGGTTGAGGAAGCTCTGGAACGCGGACCTAGAGGCCGATCGCCGGAGACCCGCCTTGGCCACCTTAGCCTTGGGGGGAAGGTTGAGCTCGAGCATCGTCGTCGCGCCTCCGTACGCCTTGACGAGCTGGACGGAGAGGCCCTCGATCTTCTCGTCGTCGCCCGCGCCGCTGCCGGAGCCGCTGCTCCCGCCCCCGCCCGATCCGGACCCCTGGCGGCCCTCGCCCCTGGCCCATCGGTCCATCCCCGTCTGTCCCTGCCTCCCCTCGCCCCCCTTCCCCTTGACCTTAGCCTTCTTCGCCGCGGCTTTCGCCTGGGCCTTAGCCTTGGCCTTGGCCTTCGCCTCCTCCTTCGCCCGTTCCTTCGCCTCCCGCTGCGCCCTCTTATCGGCGACGCGGCTGCTTCGCTGCTTCCGCCCCTCCGCTCCCGTCGGCGCGAGCGAAGCGTCGTCCTTCGCCTTCTCCTCCCGCGACTCCGGGCTAGGCCCCCGCTTCCCCTCCGCGCCGGTGTCCGTGGACTCGTTCGAGTTCCCCGCCGCGCCTTGGCCGCTGCCGCTGCCCCCGCCGGCGTGGGACGCACCGTCCTTCCCGTCGATCCGAGTCATAGCCGACGATCCCGACGTCAGACTCGCGTGGCGTCCGAGCTGCGCCACCTGCGCCTTCCGCAAGGGCTTGACGAGGTAGTCCTGTGCGCCCGCGGCTTGGCACTTGTTCTGGAAGGCGTCGTCGTCCACGGTGGACATGACGACGACCGGGATGGACTTGAAGGGCTTGTCGCTCTCTTGCACGATGCGCATGAGTTCCATGCCGTCAACCTCGGGCATCATGATGTCGGTGAGGATGAGGTCAAAGTCGGTGTGCGGGGCGAGCAGCGCGTCGATCGCCTGCTTACCGTTCATCGCCGTGGTCACTGAGGAGGTGCAATCGGGGGTGATGTGGGGGGAACGCGGTCAGTTCACGGTATCGATCGGGCTCTATCCATTGCGTCGAAAAACTCTCTTCCAGAAAATATCTCGTAAGAACGGGCGGCGGTGGTGCGCCACGGGTTTGGTTGACGCGGAGGTGTGGAGGTTCCGGGGCCGGACGGCGCGTCGGGACGTACCGGTGTGTCCGCAGCTCTTGAGCAGCGCCTTGACGAAGACCAGAGTCGAGTGATCGTCCTCGACGAGCAGAACGTGGAGCTTGCTGTCGCCCCCCGCGCCTCCCGCCAGTAAGGCCGCGGCGTCCACCTTCGGCTTCACGTTTGCCATCGTCGCATCGGTGGCCTTCGCGTCGACCGTCGGATTCGCCGCGGGAGGCGCGGCGTGCGTCGCGACCGCCGTGCCGCCCGCCATGATCGGATCCTTCGCAACCTTAATCAGGCGTCCGGGGCTTCCGCGATCGAATACACCCGTCGATCACGCCCTTAATCCGCGTTCTCCGGCTGCCCGTGGACGCGGTTCAAAATGCGCGCCTTCGGTTCCAACGCCGGTTCGCGGCAGGCTCGTTAAATCGGCACAAACGCGTCCGCCGAACACCCAAACGAGCTCGCCACGTGCGCCTCGAATCGAAGAGCGCTCACACAAACACCCGGGCAACCTTCGTTGACCGCTCGGTTCGCGTGTATCGCGCAGTCGCGTGTGCGCCGAGCCTTCCACGGCTCGTCCTCGTCACCCGAAAAACAACCGCTGCGTTCTCCCTGGCCAGAGATATTTTCGCATCGAGTGCCACCTGGTACCCGACCCGCAATTCTGAGTCAGCCACCGCGATGCGAAGATTTGTCAAACCCCGATTCTCGAGTCATTCCCAACAACAGCTGGCAAAAACGCAAAATTTAGAGATTCGATTCGGATTTCGAGATGCTCCTGAAAACGTGGTGAACGTTCGGACTAAAAATATCTTGAGTCCACTGCGAGAAAAAAGCAATCGGAAAGCGACGGTCTATTGAACGGAGATCTCGGTCGAAGATAGAGAGTTGCCTGTGTTCTCTCGTCTCTCGTGTACACATGTTTAACGGATGGGTCCGTCTCTCGTGATTGCAGTTATGATTGTTCCTAGTTGACCTCCATGCCGCCACCCTTGGCGGCATCCTTGGCCCCCGCGGGCATGCCGAGCTTCTCCAGCAGGTGGTCCGTCTCCACCTTGCTCACCAGCAGGTTCACGCTGCTCTTCCCCTTCCAGCACGCAATCGCAATCTCCTCCGGCGAGCACCCCGCCGGCAACGCCGCCACATCCGCGTCGGATATCCTCGGAACGAACACGCACGAGCCGCTCACCGCCGCGTTCACCTCCGCCTTTGTCGCGTCGTCCATGAACTTGGCCCTGTCGGGCTTCTCCGGGTCCTCCGCGCCGGGCAACTGCAGGCTCCGCCGCTGGAGAATCAGCCGAAGCTCGTCGAGCGTCGGGTGGATGATTTGCTTGGTGACGAAAGGGAGCATCACGTGGAGGCCATCCTGCACCAGCCTGAAGTCGCACTGCCCGCCGCCCGCCGTCGCCTCCTTGTGCTCCTGCCTCTCGAACACTTTCAACCCCGCGGCGATCACCTTGAGCTGCTCCTTGTGGTCCGCGGCCAGGTACTCGCGAAGGCCGTCGGTGAGGGCGTAGATTCGCTTAGGGCGGGTGTTATCCGCGGTGCGAGTCACCGCGTTCTTGTCCAGTGAAAGCTTGGCGAGGTCGATGCCGTAGGTGTCCCGTATGCTGTGTATAACCTTGGTGTCGGAGACGGGGAGGATAGGGTCGAGGCCGCCGAACTGGGAGCCGCCGCCCTGCCTGTTCCTGGTGCCGCCGCCGCGAGTTTCGGTGAGCAAGAGCTCTACCTCGGGACCCACGGGCTTCCCGCCGTTCGCCGCGAACGCCTCGCGCTCCGCCCGTAGCTCGAACGTGTTCACCAGGCTGAACTCCACCTTGACCGTCCCGGTCTGATCGACGACTAGGTCGGTCTTGACCGTGATGGGTCCTTTGAGTTTCTTGGGCGGCGGGTCGAGCGACGCGGGCATCGGCGCTTTCTTCTCAAAGACGGCGACGAAGAATCCGCCGGTGTCGTCGTGGTGCGGAAGGAGCCTCATGCATCGCTCCAGCGGGAGCTTTTTGTAGCTCGGTTTGGGCCACATGGTGGGGTGCACCTTGGCCACCTCCTGTCCTTCCTCGAAGGAGTTGGCCTTGCCAGCCTTGGTGTGAACCTCCCAGGTGTGGATGCCGGGCGTCCGGCGGAGCTCGGGGAGCTGGCCGGACATGTCGAGGAGCTCGAGGGAACCCTCGGATTGCTCGAGGAGCGCGGCGATGACCGCCTCGTTCTCGATGGGGTTGAAGGTGCAGGTGCTGTACACGAGCCTTCCGCCAACCTTGAGCAGCTGCGCCGCGCGGATGGCGATCTTGAGCTGCAAAGGGTGGAGGCCGTTGCCGTTCCCGACGCTCCACCTGGGCCAGATGTCGGGAGCCTTGCGCATGGTGCCGTCGCCGGAGCAGGGCACGTCGCACAGGATGGCGTCGAACTGGAACGTCCTACCGCCCCTGGACACGATATCGGGGAAGTTCTGCGCCTCATGGTTGGTCACGAGCAGGCCCGGGGAGTTGGCGCGTTTGGTCTGGTGCGTCAGGAGGTTGCACCGCTTGAGATCCACGTCGTTGGCGATGACGAATCCGGTGGGAATCTTCTCCTTCTCCTCACCGAGGGACCCGTGGAGCATCTCCAGCAGCTGGAACGTCTTACTCCCAGGGGCGGCGCACATGTCCAGCACCCTGTGGTCCGGGGTGATGTTGAGGAAGAACGCCGGGATCATGGACACCGTCTCCTGTCGCGTGATGGAGCCGTACTCGTTGGCTCGTTTGACGAAATCGTGGATGGACTCCAGGAAATCGAGGCGCCTCAGCTGCTGCCTGCTGTAGTTGAACTGCCACGCCAGTCGGTCGGGGTACCATCGAACCGGCCTCGGGGGTTCAACGACGTTGCCCTCCTCGTCGATGGGCTGGCTGCCCTCCTTCACCTTGGCGAAGAGCTTGTTCTCGATCTGGTCCCGGATGTCCTCGGAGTACTTGCCGGTGCCGTTGATGCGGAAGGAGGTTGGGAGCGGGGTGCGGAGGCACTCCATGAAGGTATCCCATTCGCCCTCGGGGACGATCTTCTGGCCCTTGTAGTACTCCTCGAACTTCTCGTTGTTCTTGTCGTACGGCTTGTAGTCGCCCCGTTCGTCGGGCTTGCGCGATTTGCCCTCTTGCCACACGTTGTCGCGCTTGCCCTTCTTGAAGTCGCGCTTGAGGATGCGGTTGTCGCCGCCGCCCTTGCGCTTCTTGTTGTACGACCTGCCACCCATCTCGTGCTGAATGAATCACGGAGCTGAGTTCACGTGCGTCGTTGGAGTGGCGTGTGGGCTCGGTCCGATTCATCACCTTTCGTGTTTTTTTCAGCGGCGGCGGCGGCTGGGCCTGATTGTTGATTGTCTCCCAGATTCACCGTTCGATAGACCGTGCTTTTTCCGACGACTGGCGCGCAGTGTAATAACTGGCGACAGTTACGAAGTTTCCGAAGCGTGTCTCCTCGTTTCACTCAGATCGTCACGCCGAGCGCTCACTTCTCCGCGCGCCACGAGCACGAGAGACTTGACATTTCGACGATGGGAGACTACGACAGAGGCGGCTGGGGCAACCAGGGCGGCGGCGGCGGCTACAACCAGGGCGGCTACGACCAGGGCGGCGGCGGTTTCGGCGGCGACCGCGGAGGCGACAGGGGCAACTCGTACGGGGGCGCCTGGGGGGGCGGAGGCGGTTCCCGAGGTGGCCGCGGTGGCGGTGGCGGAGGCGGCTTCTCCAACGTGAGGCCCGGCGACTGGTCCTGCCCCAACGGATGCGGAAACGTGTTCGCATCCAAGTCCAACTGCTTCCGCTGCGGCGTGCCCAAACCCGAGGGCGCCGGCGACTCGGTGCGTCCCCAGATCTCGCCCGAACCACGATTAATAACCTACGGCCCAGCGCTCGGAAATGCCGAGAAAACGTCCAATCTTCTCCCATCAACCAACTGACCAAAACGTCCCCCACGACCCGATCTCCACAGTACGACCAGCAGGGCGGCGACCGCGGCTTCGGCGGCGACCGCGGCGGCGGCGGCGGCGGCTTCGGCGGCGGCTGGAACGATCGCGGCGGCGGCGGCGGCGGCTTCCGCGAGCGCAGCGCCCCGTCCCGCAGGCCGGGCGACTGGGACTGCCCCGCGGGCTGCGGCCTCGTCTTCGCGTCCAAGTCCAACTGCTTCCGATGCGGCGTCGCCAAGCCCGAGGGTGCCGGCGATGACTTCAACGGCGGCGGCGGATACCAAGGCGGCGGCGGATACAACGCCGAGCAGCCGCCTCCCGTCGACAACGCCCCTCCCGTCGACCAGGGCGGCTACTGAGAACTTCGTTGAAAGATGCCGCGTCTGATGAAAAAACCGGCGCGGCGGGCCGACGTCCGTCGTCGTGTGAATTGTTACGTGAATTTGTTACCGTGTGTGTGTGTGCGTGAGTGTTACCGGTGTTGTGTTGTGAATGATGATTTGAATTTCTACTAAGTGACTAAGTGTCCACCGACAAAGAGACCTACTAAGTGTTAAGGTACAGTACAAATGGGTCTCACGCCTGCATGGACGCGTTGAGCGCGTAGCTGAGAACCGACCCGGCGCCCAGACCTGCTATGCACGCGAACGACATCTTGACCCCTTCGTCCGCCCGTGTGTGGTGAGGCACCCGCGACGGGCCGTACATCATGCACACCGACGCGAGGTGCCCGTTGGTGAACGCGAGCGCGGCGACGAGAACGAACGGCGCGGCGTCGAACCTGGATAAAAACCTCGGGAAGTTCCACCGGCCCGGGACCACCACGTTGCACGCCAACAGCGGCGGAACCAGGCCCAGCCTCGCCAGCGCACACCCAAACACGCACTTCCCACGTGGCGCGCCCCTCGGGTACACGTTCGCAAAGGCGCGGCCGCAAAAGTCCGCCGCGTTGAAGACCAAGAACAGCGTCGGCACGAATAAATCGCCGAAGAGCCTGGAGTTTGAACGAGCCGCCCGCGATTGGCACGGGGGTGACGTGGCGCCGTTGCGGGCGCTGCACACCGAGCTCGTCACCGCGGGGAACACGCACAGGGTCACCGTGAACGTCAGCGCGACGGCCGCGCGGTAGAACCACCGATCCTCCGGGTCGTTTGTCACGTGTGTGTTGGCTGAACCATCATCCGACGTAAAAGTCCCTAAACTCCTTCCCTCCCTCCCGACACCCGCCCCTCCCTCCTCATCCTCCCCGTCGCTGTCCCCCCACGGGTCCAGCAGCGGTACCGTGGTCGCGTCGCTGTCCAGCCTCTGGTGCGACGGCCGTGAATGACCCATCGATACAGACGTCCTCGCCTCCCTCTCCGCCGCCGCCGCCCTTCTCCGTTTATAAAACGGCGTCGACTCCAAAAACCAAGTCGCCGCCGCGCACGCAAACACCGTGAACGCCGAGGTGAAGAAGTACGCCGCCGCCTGCGACGCGATGGCCCGCGCCTCCTCGCCGTCCACAGCTGTGTCGGCACCCCCTTCGGCACCCTCCCCCCCCGCCGCGGTGGAGAGGAGCGCGATGATCGCAGTCGCGATGCCCGCGACGGCTTGCCCGGACATGAGCGCCTGGTTGTACACTGGGGGCAGGACGGACGCCAGGGCGAAGCTGCCGCCCTGGACCACCGCCGTGAGCACGCCGAGCACGAGGAGCGTGATGAGGGTGAGCGCCATCGTGGCGTCGCCGCTCATGTGCCTCGCGTAGGTGACGCAACCCGTCAGCGCGAGCCCTCCGGCCATGGCGAAGAGTGGCGTGGTGAGCATTGCCTTGGGCGAGAGCCTGTTCGCGATGCGGGTCACAACCATCGCGTACTGGGCGCACGCGTTGGTGAGCAGGTACGCCATCCCGAAGACGCTCTCGAAGCTGTTGGCCAACGCGGGGGTGAAGGGCGGGGCGAAGAGCCGGACGTCGAAGTAGGCCCGCTCGGTGATGAAGACGTTCCAAGGGAACATGGTGCCAGCTCCCGCGAGGAGGAAGATGAGATAGCACAGCCCCCATCGGTCCCCCGGGTCGTCTTCGCCATCCCCGGACCGCGCATCCTCGCGGTCAGGTTCCGCGTCGGCGTCCCCGAGGAGGTCCACGGTCGACGCGTGTCGCGACATCCCCCCCGGACGCGCCTTCGTTTGAACAAGGTGGGGGCCCACACAAAAGTTGACGTTTCCTCGGCCCGAGCGGCAAGACGACCACGTAGGCGGGCGAAAACAAGAGGGAGGGTTACCCGGGGCGCACTCTGCGTTGGCACATCGAACATGGCCACCGTCCTCAACTCATCCATCGCGGTCTCGCGCGCGACCCTCGCGCCCCGCGCGGTGCGCGCTCGCACCGTCGCGACCCTCCCCGCGGCGCGCCCCGCCGCATCCTCCTCCTCCGTCGCCACCTCGCTGGCCAAGAGGAAAGGCCTCGCCACCGCCGGCCTCAGGGCCCCGGTCGCGCGCAACGTCGGCGCCGCGCGCCGCGGGGGTCTGGTCGTCCGCGCCGCGGGCGATGACGACAACGTGAGTGCCACTTCCGATACGCGTCATCACCCCGCGATCCTCCCCGAGCGTCGCGGGGCGTCGGCGTCGTCGCCCACCAATTAGCCGAATTTCTATCCGATCGAGCGACGCGGGAATCCATCTTAACGACATGTTCCACGTCCTGACCACCGCTCTCACGTCGTCTACGCCCACAGGCTGAATACCCCTTTCTCTACACCCGCGCGGGTGTCATCACCCTCGGCGTGGGCGTCACCGGCGCCGGGTTCGCGCTGTACTACGGCCTCCAGGGTGCCGGGGTAGATCCCATCTGGGCCGGAAACATCGTGCAGCTCACCTTTGTGCTCGGCCTGACGGTGGCGTGGGTCGGTAGCTACGTCAGCCGCGTCATGAACAAGGACATGACCTACGTGAAGCAGCTCAAGGACTACGAGGATGCCGTGATGGCCAAGCGACTGGAGGAGCTGCCGGAGGCGGAGCTCGAGAAGATGATGGAGGAGATCAAACGAGTCGACGATGAACGGGTTTAGTGCGGGCAAATAAACCGTGGCGTAAGAGTAACGTTGTCTATAAGATCTTCAATAGCTGTACCTAATACTCCGACGCCTCCCTGTCCCGGTCCCTATTCGCCGCCCACGTCTCCCTGTCCCGTTCGATCCGCCCCGAGATGGCCGGCATGGCGCGCCGGTCCAGGAACGGGTACTCCCCGACCCACGTCCCCGACCTCGGAAAGTACGCCTCACGCACGGCTTCAAATCTCGCAAAGTAACTCTCGTCCGACCCGACCACCATCTCCACCTCGTCTCCCTCGACGATCTGCGCGTGCGAACGCTGCAGTGGGACCCGCAGCTCCACCCTCGCACCGCTGTAGTCGCCCACGAGCAAGGACAGCATCCAGCTCTCCCGACTCGGTGTTCGCCCCGAACCGTACTCGTCGCGGCCGGAGCGCTCGTCGAAATATCCGGGGCCGGGCGCCGCGTCCCTGGTACCCACGGCGAGAACCCTGGCGCGCCACAGCCCGATGTTCCGCCCGCGGCGCGCCGATGAGTTGCGACGCGCGGCGAGGGCCACGGGCGCCCACAGGAAGAACGTAGCGGTGGGCACCGCGAGGAGCGCGGTGAGGTTCACCGTCGCGACCAGGCCCACGAGGCTCACGCCTAACCGTTGCACCGCCGTCTCTGGTCCGCCCCAGAAGTACGCGTACTGCTCGCCCGTGGCGCCGATGGGTAGCAAGGACTGGATCTCGCGCTGGGTGAGGAGCGTGACGTCCGGCGGGGGCCCGCCGGGCGGCGCCTGTCGCTCGTCGTCGCGGTAATTGTCGTTTGGTGATGCTGCGCCGGCGGTCCTCGGGTCCCTGTCGTAGTACCCGTCGTCGCGTCCCCGTCTCTCGTTCGGGGGACCGCGGTTGTCGTACGCATCGTCGTAGTAGTCATCGCCGTAGTCATTGTTGGGCGCTCGCTCGTCCTCGTAGTCGCGGTCCCAGTCTCGCGCCCACGAGTCGCCGTCGCCCCTGGCGCGAGTCTCGGTCGCGGCATTCTTCCCTCGGCGTCTGATGGGTCCGAGGGAGACCGCCCTCGATGTGGACGCGCATGACGAGCGGCCGGCGGCGGACGTGCTCGCGGAAGACGCGTGTCGCGCCGCGGGAGCGGCGGCGGCGGGCCTCGCCACAGCACACGACGACGTCGACGCGTGCATCTCGCTGTGGCGCCTGATACCCTAAGACCTGAGGAAAAACTTTGCCAAAAATAATCATCACAGAATCGGGCACCGAGCCGATGAGAGGGGCTCTCCGCGCGGCCGCGTCTCGGCTGGCGTCTCGGACCGCGTCCGCATCGGGACGCACACGCGGCACAGCCACCGCCAGCACGAGCGCCCCATCGTCGCCGTCCGATCCAAACCTCGACGACGTTCCCGCGGATGTCTCAACGCTAGAACCCGGGGCGACGTTCACGCGTACCCGCGCGTTCACCGCCCACGACGTCGCGTCCTTCGCCTCCATAACGGGTGACCACAACCCCATACACGTCGACCCGGACGCCGCACGAATCGCCGGGTTCGAGCACGGCCCGGTGGTCCACGGCATGCTCTGCGCGTCCATGTTCGGGGCCATCATCGGGACAAAGTTCCCAGGCGCAGTGTACGCGACGCAATCGCTCGCATTCAGAAAGCCGGTGAGGGTCAACGAAGTGGTGCGGGCGGAGGTGGAGGTGACCAGGGTGCGCGGGGGACGGGTGCAGTTCGCGACGAGGGTGGTGAAAGAGGACGGCGGGGACGTGGCGCTGGACGGAGACGCCATGGCGATGATACGCCGCTCGTAAAGTAGACGAGTGCATGCATCACACTAAGAGTCTTAGCTAGCTAGAGGTAACCTTACTCATCACTTGTTGCCGCCCAGCGACGCGAACATGCTGTCCAGCCTGTTCCCGCTCGTCGCCGAGTTACCGGAGTTACCGGAGTTACCGCCCAGGCCGAGACCGAACCTCGACGCTCTGGAAGAACTTCCGGGCGGCTTCGACGGCGGCTTGGCGGCTCGAAGTTCCCCCGTCCTCTCCAACGCTCCGGCCAGCCTTTCCTTGTTCCGCTCCCACCTGCTCTCCGGTGCGTCGCTCCTGGAGGTTCCCCGGGTCAATAACCCCGCACTCATCTCCACGTCCCCCCTATCGCCCCGGCCGCCCTCCGCAGACTCTGCCCGGCCCACGTCGCGTTTGCCCAGCTCGAAATAGTAAGGCGATCCCGCGCCGATGACTGGTTTCGTCTGGGTCTGCATCGCGGCTCTCTCCCTTTCCGCGATCCTCTTGCCGTCGGTGGTGTGTACGTTGCGCTCCAGGTCCTTCTCGTCGCTCTCGAACTTGTACTTGTCGCGGATGGAACCGCCGAACGAGCTGGTGCACGCGCTGAATATCTTATCGAAGACCCCGAACGCGAGGGCGCCGCAGTAAAACACGAGAATCACGGGAAACACGGCGGCGAAGTGTCTGGCGCTCTCCGGCACTCCGTCGACGAATTTGCGACCGAACGTCGTCTCCCTGTTGTCGTCCCCTTCCTTGAGCGATGGAACGAGCATGAGGAAGTTGAGGGAGAGCGGCGCGGCGAACCTGCAGGTGAGCGCCGCGTTGATGAGCAGCGAGAACGAGTCCGTGTGCCCGGGCACGAGGGCGTAGAAGCTGAACATGCCGAGCCTGAACAGCGAGTGATACGCGCACCACATCATGTAACCCAGCGGGACGGAGACCGCCATGTGGAGGCCTCCTTTGTCTTTCGCCGCTCGGACCATCGCGCTGAACGGGGACACGTCCGAGCCGTCCATGGCCTGCGTGGAGAACATGGTCCCTTCGGCCCAGACGGTGAGCACGGAGAACCCGCCCAGCACGACGGCCAGAATCCGAAGCGTCACGGGCTCGACCCTGCACTTCCACCACCACTCCACCGCCTCGACCGCATCGCCGTACTTCCCCTGACGCGCGGGACGGAGCGGCGACCTGAACCGCCGCGCGCCGCCGTCCTCCGTCATCAAACACCCCCGGTCCCCGAGCCCGCCCGCGACGCCGCAGTTGAAAACCGCCTCAGCCTCGATGGCGTTCTCCACCGCCACCGCGTACTGCGCGGCGGTGCGCCTGTACACCCGCACGCGCCGCCCGAGCTCGCGCCTGAGGGACACCAGGTCGGAGAGCTCGTCGTAGTCGTAATCGAGTTGCCCGTCCACGTCGTCGTCCACCTTGTCAAAGGCGCCGTGAAAAACAGACGATTCGGGAGTTTCCCGCTGGATCACCGCCATGGCCCACTTGAACACGTGGTGCCGCGGGATGACCTCCTGCGTGGTCTCCGACGCCTTGATGACCTTACGTAAACCCACGAAGGCATCCTCCAGGGCCCTGGACGCGACGCCGAGCCTGCGGTAGGCTTCCGCCTGGCGCTTCGCGATGTTGGCCCTGCGCCAGATGATCTTCGGGACGTCCACGAGGCCGAAGCCGAGGGCGAAGATGCCGGCGCAGATGCCGAAGATGGTGGACGACGCCAACGCGAACGTCGCCATGCTCTCGCTGGTCATCGCGCCGTAGGACGTGAGGAGAATCGCGCCGACGAGGAGGATGAACACGATGACCCCGTAGAAGATCCCGTTCTCCCGTAGGCTCGTCGCGGCGCGCGCCAGGGCGGAGAAGTCCCCGGCGTCCTCGAATATCTGGTGGAACGGTAGCACGAACCAGGTCAGGGTGAACGTGATCCAGTAGGACAGGTCCCACAGCGTGCTGAGGCTGGAGGTGTCCTCGTCGTACATCGTCGCCGCGACGTCCGCGGGGACGAGGGCGACGATGGAGAGCGACAGCGTCCACGACACCATGACCATGAACCGCACCGCGAGGTCGCACTCGCTCGCGGCGAAGTAGTGGAGCATGTAAGCGGTGACCAGAGTCACCGCCACGATGGCGGGGACGCCGTAGCTCGCCTCCCCCATCGCGAACCCAGTGCTTGGAGGGCAACGACCGGCCACGCGCCACGAAAAATGAATGCTCACCCGAAAACGCGCTCGTCGCCAAATGGCTTTTGGCTCTCACAAACGGAGACGCGCGCCGCCGAACGACCGATGCCGTGCCTCGCCGCCGTCGCGCCCCGCGCGCTGCGCCCCGCGCTCCCCGCATGCACTCTTCGTAAGTCCAAGTCCGGCGCGGTATCGCGCACCCGCGTCCCCCCGTCGCGCACGTGTGTGCGCGCCGAGGCCGAGGCCGATAAGGTTGGCACCGTCGTGGGCGGCGTCGCGGGCCCAACCGACGAGGGCCCCATCGACGAGTCCACGTTCGGCGCCCCTCCGTGGGACCCCGCCGACGGCGAGGACCCGATCGGCGACGAGGTGCTCCTGAAGATCGTCCTGTCGCAGATCGACGACCAAGAGGTCAACGACCTGGTGTGGACGGCGCTGGGGTACACCAAGGAGATCGAGCTCGACATGGAGACGCTCACCGGCGCCGAGGTGTGGAAGCCGACGAACGTGTTCCCCAAGTGGGCGGCCGCCTACCCGGAGGCGCCGGACGTCATCGGCGTGACGCGCAAGTACTGGCCGGAGATCGACGGCCCGGTCAAGGCGGCGTGCGCCGCGCTGACCAGATCCGTGGCGGACGAACACAAGCAAGGGTTGAAGAGGACGCTCCGGCGCCTCGGGTGGAAGGGCTACCGCATGGACGGCCTCACTCCAAACATGACGCGCAGGGCGCAGGCGGCGAACTGGCTGCTGTACTACAGGAGGGAGCTGCGGGGGGTGCCCATCGAGGAGCTGAAGAGGCGGAGGGAGGAGAGACGGATGCGGGAAGAGGCGGAGGCGCGGACGGACGCGCCCACGGGCACCACCAAGCAGGGCGTCGTATAGCTCAGAACCTAGCTGAGACGGGAGACCCTCCCGGAGTTTCTACCTGGTCATTTCGGTCTCATTTTCGACGGGAGGGTAGAAACGGCCATCACGTCAAGAACACGACGTCCCTCGGCAACCCGAGTCGCCAACAAAAATACAGGCAGTCAAGGCTGCACCGCCCACTCGGCACTTCCACGCCGTCCACCAACTTCCTGAACTGGATGCGCCTCCGAGGCACGATCACCTGGATGTCGGAGAAGAGGTCCCGGAAGTAACGCGTCGTCAGCGTCGAACACGGCATGATCACGACGAAAGGTTTGCCCAACTCACGCAGGCGCGCGAGGACTCGGGGGAGCTCACTGAAGGGTGGGTTGGTCACCACGCACTCGCCCAGATCGTGCGTGAAGAAGTCGACGTCCTCGTGAATGACATCGAACCCAAGTTCGGTCAGGTGGGCACCAGACGTGCCGTCGCCGTAGAAGCCTTGCCACAGGGTGAGATGGCGAGGGATGTAGGCGCTCACGTCCTCCCACGCGGAGAAGGGGGTCATGTAGTCGTCGTGTTTCACCATACATATTACAACAGAAAGTTTAGGGCGGGCGTACAATATCGAGCTGGACATCCTTGTTCTTTAATGACTTGGCTGGCTCGTCCTGTTAACTGCACCGATGACGTTCTTGGCTGCCCTCCACCGAGCCTGCACCGCCTCGTTGCCCTTCGGGCGGATCTTACTCAGGATGAAGTCGCGAACTGTTGGGCG
>Ga0302114_10000058_pt1 | contig 78207 bp, 100 predicted proteins | sample AG5_Surface_MG_FD_203107 | JGI IMG/M metagenome (GOLD analysis project Ga0302114, IMG submission 203107) | Marine microbial communities from Western Arctic Ocean, Canada - AG5_Surface | ecosystem: Environmental > Aquatic > Marine > Oceanic | place: Canada: Western Arctic Ocean | collected... | reverse complement strand
ACTGACGCCGTGTTTTGTTCATCACAGAATCGCCGCGGATGCCACGGAAAAGTGCGATTTGGCCGCGAAGGAATTCGAGCGAAAGGAAAGTGAACTCGCGGATAAGCACGATGCACTCAAGCGACAAGAAGAGCTCGCCCGGCGGGACAGGTCCGACGCGGTGGATCTCTGCGAGAAACTCCGCGAAGATTTGGCCAAACAACGGCGAATCGTCGACGAAAAGGAGGAGGTTCGTTTATCAGTTATTATTCCATTCTCGTATGGGCAATTCAACTGACGGAAATGCGTTTTGTTTATTTGTTCACAGGAGGCGACGAGACACTTGGCTCGGGAGCTTCAACGCAGGGACGAGGAGTGGACGCGACGTTCCGCGGACTTGATCCAAACACAGCTGGACTCGTTATCTCAAGCTCACGCACGGGAGATTTGCACGGTGAAGGACGCGATGGCGGCGGAGGGGTCAGCCGAGGTTCGAAGGGCGCTGGACGAATCGAGGGTACGTTTCTTTTTAATTTCCATCGTACGGGCAATTAGAGTTATAAACTCTCGCAATTAGAGTTACTGACGGCGTATTTTGTTTATTCATTCGCAGGCGGAGTTCACGGCGCAGGCGTCGACGCTGCGAGCGGAGATTGACGCGGAGCGGGATCGAACCCGGGACATTCAGGAACGCGCCGCGAAGGAACTCAACGCCGTGATCGAGCGCGAGAAGGGTGCGATCATCGAGCTTCGCGCCAACCATTCATTCGCCATGGATCGGTTGAAAGAAACCAAAAACGCCGAACTCGCCGCCGCGGAGTCGAAGAGCCTATCTACTCTGTCCGAGACTAACGCCAAACACGCCGCGGATACCGCCCGAATGCTCGATACGCACGAAACTGCCCTTTCGGATTTAAAGAATTCGCACGAAAAGGCTCTGTGGGACCATACGGTTGACGCGGAGACCAAGTTGGAATCTGTCATCGACGAGTGGCAAAGTAGACATAAAGACGACACCGCGAGGCTCGTCGCTGAGCGATGGAAACAGCTGTGCGACTTGAAGGAAAGCCTCGGTAAAGACCACTCTGCGGCGTTACTCGAACGGCAAGCGCAGTGGGACGCGCGGGAGGAGGAGCTCACGGCGATGTTCACCAGCGCGGTTGCCGAGGCGGAGTCGCTTACCGAAAAGCTTGAAAACGCCGAGCGGAATCGGGACGCTTTCCGGATGGAACTCGAGAAGCTTCGAGAAACGTTGGAAGCGACGGAAGATGCCGCGCGGGAAAACGCGGAGCGCATGGCGTTTGAACGCGCCGAAGCTGAATCCGCCATTCGCGGCGACCACGAGCTAACGCTGGCGTCTCTGGAATCTGATCGGATCAATGAGACTGAATCATTAAAGCGGGAGATGGAACAAAGAACAAAGCAAGCCGACGAGGCGTACGCCGATCTCTTGGGCTGGTACGAGGACGTCAAGCGCCGGTTCGAATCCCGAGAGAGCCGCACCGATGACCTGGCGACGATCGAGCATCTCCGCAAGGTTTGTTCAGATAAAGAGAACGAGGCGTCCGAGTGGCGGGGGCATTCAGAACAGATGCGGCTAACGCTGAAGAACCGGGAAGGGACGTTCACGCAGGCGGCGTTTGGCAACGGCGCCGCGACGCTCAAGGCGGACGCGGGCGGGGTAGTGGACTGGATGCTGGGCGGGACCAAGAAGAAGGACAAGGGCGGGAGCGCCAAACGGAGCGCCATGAAGTATTAATAGAGTAAAGTAACAATTGTCGGCGAGAACGGTGATAGCCCGCAGTACAACTGAGCCCACAGTTACCGATTGTTGTGTGTGACTTGTCTCTATATTAATATCGTTTTGGAACCGCTTTGTAATATGGAGCCAACACTTCGTCGTGAGTATTCACAACTCATTACGCATCTAGCGGCGCCCGCGCGTAGATCTAGTCGCAGTCTATACAAAGAATCGTACCAAATCAGAAACCTTCCGTGGGATCCTCCTCGGTATTGATGAAATAATCCTTTCAACCGACAGATTACTTCTTCTTGCCGGCGACGGTCTTGATCTTACCCTTGCGAGTCCGCGCGTTGGTCTTGGTGCGTTGGCCTCGGCAAGGAAGACCGCAGATGTGCCGCCTGCCGCGGTAGCACTGAATCTCTTTGAGCCGTTTGATGTTGAGCATGTTGAACCGTCGGAGGTCACCCTCGATCATGTACGTGTCAACCTCCGCGCGCAGGATGGTGAGTTCTTCCTCTTCCATCTCGCGCACGCGTTTGTTCTCCAGGCCCGTCTTGGCCATTATCTTCTTCGCGCTGGTGTTACCGATGCCGTAGACGTAGGTGAGCGCGATCTCGGCCCTTTTGTTGTTGGGGATCTCCACACCCGCGACGCGCGCCGCGCGAACCTGAAGCTCCCCGCGCTTCACACCGCCGACCTGGATTGATGATGGTTTTAGATGTGGGTCAGGAGACGGTCAGCGGGTGGACGATGAAATAATCTTGACTCCTTTTGGGTGGATAAAGTGGGATGGGGGGTGATTGGGGACGGGGCGCGTTTGGGTGCGGGGTGGGCACGTGGAGCTACGGGCGCGCGCATCGCGTCGTCACGGTGTCCACGCGCGGCGACGCGATGCGCGCGCGCGGTCCCGCGTGCGCGTGATGCACTCAAACGCGCGCGTCCCGCCACGGCGCGAGGGGCAAAAAAAACCCCAGGTTTTTGGTGGTTTAGTGAGACAAAATGCGCACCTTCCAGCCCTGGACGGTCACACCCTGGCCCATCATGGAGGATGCCTTGGCCGACTGTGAATTGGGAAGTGGACGACGCGGTCAGTGAATGCGTCGAGTGGGGCGAGCGCGGTCGGATTCGACGGTCGCCGCGCATCGCAGCGCCCGCGTTCCGTCGCGTCACCGGCGATGAAAATCTCGCGTTTCACACGCGAGCGGACTGGAGCTAGGGCTTATCGAGAACCCGTCGCGCATTTCTATCCGTGGACTGGCGCCTGGACACGCACCTTGGCGGAGGCAGCCTTGGGGGCCGAGGTCGCCGGGGCGACCTGCATCGTGGTGAAGCTAGCGCAGAGGGACTGCATCTCGCGTGTCGAACGTCGAAGGCGCGCGAGTCGCTATGTGTGGGAACCTCCGCCGGCCAGAAGGCAAAAGAGCTATCCATTGGTGAACACGTCTCACTTTTTCGTCGAAAAACTGGAAAATGAACGGGGATGAATGAACCGTGCTTTCTTGAGTCAGTGCGAAAACCGGTCGGTTGCACTTTTGGTCGGACTTTCCCGGGAAATCGAAGTTTTATTTTGGGGAACGAGTGCTAAAAATCGTTATTTGAACAGGTGGAACAAGGAGTTCGTCTCTCAGTCTCAACAGACGTGACGGCGATGAGAGACGGGGAACGCGACGATGACCCGCGCGGGGTGAAGAAGCGCGGGTCATCGTGGCGGTCCATGCGCTCGATGTCCACCGGGAACTTGAACTTACTGGAGGTCGGGCGGAAGATGCTGGACGCGTGGTCGCCTCCGAGGGAGCTGTCGCCTCCGAGGAAACGGAGTAGACAGATGGGTAGATCCAACGTCGCCTCTTTCGCGCCGATGGTGCCTTCGGATCATCGAAGCGTCGCGATGTTCAGGGGCGGCATCGTGTTGCTCGTGGTGTTAGCGCTCGGGTTCGTGGCGTGTACGACCGGAAGCGTGATGAACGCGCGCTTCCACGGCTTGCTTCCGCACGGCGTGAGACGGACCGCGGAGACCTTGGCGCAAAAGATGCAGTGGGACGTCGCGTCACTCGCGTCCAAACGGACGCCCCTGCCCGACGACATCGTGCACGACGTCGACGACCGGGACGAGTACGGACTCCTCACGTTCCACGCGCAGTGCGCCGCGCTTCGGCGCAGTGGACGCGACCCGGGATGGCCGCTGCGCGATCCATCGGTCGACACCCTCGACGGACTCGACCGCCTCGGTTTTCCCGATGCGACACAGCTGTGCGAAGCGATGGATAACTTGCCACGTACACTGCGCGTGTACACCCACAAACAGGGTTTAGAGACGCGGCGAAGGTACAACACCGCACGCCTGGCGCCCACGTTCAACCGCGGGTACGACATCGAGGAACACATCGTGACACACGTGCAACGCGGGCCGTTCGCTGAAACAAACGTCTCGAGGTGAGTAACAGTCACCCTTCCGTACTCAAATACCCAATTACCACCCAATTAGGTACTGACCATGACCAACCACCACCCCCGTGTAACCCCAGAGCCAACGCGTTTCTTATTCCCGCGAGGCCGTACCTGGAGCGAGTCGCCGCGTTTCCACGCGACGGCCGCGAAGCGCAGCTCGCAGGGGTCAGGGAAATGGTAAATGAAATTAAGAAAATCGACGGCGACGCGTGGGCGGCGGCTGGGGAGGGATGCGGGCGAATTATGGTTAGCGCGCACGACACCGGAACCTTCGCCGCGAGCGAGGCGGACCCGATCGTTCGACAGAAGGCGGTTTTCATCACCGCCAACGCGGACACCACCACGGACGCCCAACGACTGGAAGCGGAGGTGAGTTCTCTTTTAATTCCGTACATATGGCAATTAGATGATTGACGTTGCCTGTTTTGTCACTTACAGGTCAAGTGGCGAAGCGACGAGGGCGACGCGAAGTTCGGGTACCGTAACACCGAATCATTCGTCTCCAACGACAAAGACGTCGCCGCCGTGTGTTCGCTGTCGTTTCATCTTCCAAAAGACGCCGTCGCGAGCGGCGCCATGAGACCGGTGTTCATAGCCGACCCGTCCAAGAATGCAAACACGGTAATTATGAGTTTCTTTCAATGCATGTATGGGCAATTAGTTATACTACGTCGTGTTTATTTAATTACAGGTGAACGCGATGGATGAGCGGCCGATTGAGATGTCGTTTCGCGGTACGCTGCGCGGCGGGGTTCGGAACAGGATCTTCGGCCACTACCTTCACAGCGACACGCTCGACTTGGAGTCCATGCGTTGGGACCTGCAGGCGGACGGGCCGGTGAGTTTCTTTCTTTTAATGCGTGTATGGGCAATTAGAATGACGATGTGTTTTTTTAACAGGTGAGCCCGAAGCGTTACACGAGTCTGATGCGCGATAGCAAGTTTTGTCTTCACGTCCGGGGCACGCGGGTGCAGTCCCCGCGTTTGATCGAGGGCATGATGTTCGGGTGCGTGCCGGTGATCCTCGCGGATGGGTACGAGCTGCCGATGTCGTGGTTGTTCGATTGGTCAAAGTTTTCCATTCGTTTGCCGGAGATTGAGTACCGAAGGTTGCCAGACGTTTTGGCACAGGTGAGTTTATTTTTATTTTTATGTTCGTATGGGCAGTTGTACTGACGGCGTGTTTTGTTATTTACAGGCTGATTGGTCCGCTTTGCACGATAACCTTCGGAAAGTTCTTCCGTTCTTCGTGTATCATGAGGCGCCGATTCCCGGGGACGCGTTCTGGACGACGATGCTGCAGACGCAGCGGCAGATCACCAGAGGGCGCGCGTGCGTGCGAGGCGTCGGGGCCCCGGACGATGGGGAGATGGATGGGGTCATTCATTCATCCCGAGGCGTCGTTCATCGTGCAAATAATACAAACGACGAGACGGTGAAGGGCGTTTGGGAGGAGGTTGGGGCAAAGGCGAGCGAGGGAGGTACGCGCGGTGTGGCGTCCGTGTGGTCCTGGCTTTTCGGTTCGTGGGGTGACGGTTCGTATCTCAAGAGGCGTTCGGTGGGGCGACGAATGTTGGGGCACGGTGGGACGCGTTTCGCACCCGCCGACGCCGCGGACGAGGATTTGTATGTGCAAACCTGACTGGGCGACCGTTTATTAAGAGTTATAAAATATTAAAGGTAATAAACAGGATACGGCAAAGGCAAACAGTATGAAACTCATTTTCGAAATTCCTCCCTCGATTACAACCTTTAAAAATATCGAACCTGCCAACATGTTGCTCAGCACTTTTAGAGTCACCAACGGCGGTGCCGACCACTTCGCGCGGGCCGTGTCCGGTACTCAATCTCGACACTCGAGTTCGCGCCGAGCGTCGCGAATCTCGATCGCGTCGCTCTCGAGCTCCCCCGAGGGAGACGGAGACGGACGCGGAGAGACACTTGCGGATTTATAAGAGATCCCGCATGGGGCGTCTCGCGTTCGTCGCGTGGGTCCTCGCGACGGCGGCGTGTCTCGATCCAGCGTCGGCCGCGGAGTACATCGCGCCGCCGTACCTCACGCGTCTCTTCCCCGACAAAGGCCACGTCGTCGGCGGGACGAGCGTGACGATCTTCGGCGGCGGGTTCGTTCGGAGTCCTCACGCATCCGTCCGTTTCGCGCACGCATCCGGGGAGGTCGACGTCGTCCCCGCTCACGCGATCGATTCATCTCGGATCTCGTGCATCACACCCGAGCGGACAACCTCGGGGCCCCACGTCGCGCACGTCTCCGTCTCCAACGACGGCGCCACGTACACGAGCTTCCCGCTCGTGGAAGATCCCGACGAGGACGATGGGGGCACGTACCTGCACTTCACATTCGCCGACGGTAAGTTTAGTTTAATCTTTGCACGGGCAATTAGAATGAATGACGTCGTGTTTTTTTAACAGACGCGCCGAAGGGGCGATGGACGCTGGACCACTCGGCCGGCCCCGCGGCAGGGGGCACCGCGGTGGTGATTCGCAATCGCGACGCGAGCGATTCATCAAGGCTCGCGTCGGCAAACGCCTTTTTACCAGGGCGCCACCTCCGGTGTCGCTTCGGAAACGCTCGCAACGTCAGCGACGCGACGATTTTCAACGGTGAGAGTTTATTTTAATATTTCTCGTTTACACGGGCAATTAGTGTGACTGACATCGTGTTTCTTTAATACAGTCACCGTCGCGGTCAAGACGAATCAGCACCCGTGGTTCGGGATAGGTGACGACCGCGGGTTCGCATTTACCGATCAGCGCGGGAGCCGGGGGTATTCCCAGGGCTCGACGATCACCCTCGTGCGCGGCCGATCGTACAGGTTCAACCTAGACGAAAGCGTCTCCGGATATCCGTTTTATTTCACGACCAAGGTGAGTTTTTTTAATTCTCGTATGGGCAATTAGATTGACGGGAAAGTGTTTTGTTCACAGGAGCCGAGCGAGTGGCGAGCGAACGCGTACCTGGGCGAGTTCAGATTCGTCAGGCAGGGTACCTATCGTACGGATACCGGCGTGATTGAGTTTACGGTTGATACAAACGCCCCGGACCGGTTGTACTACGCCTCAGGGTCGGCGTCATATATGGGCGGTATGGTGAACGTAGTGAACGGTGAGTGTAATTTTATTTCCGTATGGGCAATTGGAGGACTGACGTCGTGTTTTCTTTAACTCTTACAGGGTCGCTCGGTCCCGGGTTTGCGCCCCCCGAGGCGGCGAATCAAAACGCCGTCCCCGCGACGTGGTTGAGTTACGACTCGATTCGTTGCGTGACTCCGCCGTGGGACCTGCACACGGACGACGATTTATCTCACGGGGGTAAGCAGGTGACGGTGTTCGTCACTAACGACGGCGTGCGGTACAGCGCCGGGTACGACGAGACGTGGGATCCACATTCAGGAAGTTTACCCGGGGTGGAGCTGGCGGTGAGTGTTCATTTCAATTCTCGTAAGACTCTCATGGGCGATTATTAGAATGACGTCGTATTTTGTTGTTAACAGGTTGGCGGGAGTTCGATTTCCGATTCAACTCCGCCTTGGCGCTCGGGCGACGGCGCGACGTTCACGTACTTCGACGCGGCGGCGTTCCGCGATGCACCCAGGTTTTACCCCGCGCAGGAGTGGGCGAATAGTACGGCGGCGGCGAACGTTGTGGTATTTGGTGGGCCCGCCGCGACTGTCGGGTTCGAGACTGTTCGATACTACCCCGGTGACGAGTTCCACTCGCACAGCGACGTGTACGACGACCTCGGTCAAACGCGTGAGTGGCACTTCAACGACACGCGGTTGAACGCGACGGATGAAGATCCCGGCGGTTTAGTGTTCCTCGGGACGCACCGAGGCGACGGCTTGGCGTGGTACGAGATCGTCGCCGAGGGAAACTTGACGCTGCGGTGGCGGATCCACGAGGGCGCGGTGAGTGCGTAAACAGTCACCCTTCCATACTCAAATACCCAATTACCACCCGATTACTGACCAATCAACCCAACCCACAGGTGAATCGAACGACGCCGTGGGTGAAAACGGGCGTCGACGTTGGGGACGGCAACGTTTCGTACGGGTCCTTGGGCGGTAACCTGAGCGCGCACCGGCGGAGGATCGACGTCTCGGGCGGATTCGAAGTTTCCAATTTGGCGCCTCTGAACCAAGGGGACCGGTGGACGTTTCGCGTGTACGGCGGCGCGCCTGCGGTGACGTCGGCGACGACGGCACACTTCGAGCCGAGCATCCCCGCGCGCGGGCCGTTCGAGGGGAACACGGAGATCACCGTGAGCGGCCACGGTTTTTTCCCCTCGGAGAAGAATTTACTGTGCCGACTTCACGACGATGTAACGGGGACGACGCAAGTTTTACAAGCGCGGTTCGTCTCGTCGACGACGATCACGTGCGTGACGACGCCGCACGCGCCCCTCGGTGCGTCGTTCCGGGACCCACGCGGCGCGCTCGGGTCGAAGGTGATCGGGACGGTATCTCCGTGCGTGTTCAAGACGGTGCAGGCGAGTACCGACGGCGGAGTTACTTGGAGCGAAGCCGACGCGGAGAAAGCGCCGGCGTTTCTCTTTTGCGACGTCCACGTCGCCGTCTCGGGGTCCGACGTCGTTGGCAAAGGCACGCCGGACGCACCGTACGCCACCATTCGCCGCGCGGTGGAGGCGGCGCTCGGCGAAGCGCGCTCAGCCGAGGACGACGAGGAAAATTCACACGAGGAAAATAATTATTCCCAGGAAAGCTCCGAGGATAGCTCCGTCGCGAGCCCGTCGCGGCGGCGGTTCTTCGGGCGGAGCGCGTGGCGCGGGGGTGGGAACGCCCAAGGGTTCTCGCGGTGCGTTAACCGCGATCGCATCCGTCTGGCGCCCGGCGTGTACAGTGGGCACGGTGCGTATATATCTATTTCCGTATTTGTTTTGCGTACAGTACAGGCGATTAGACTGACACGCGTGTGTTTTGTGTATTACAGGAAACGTGGCTGTTCATCCCTTGGGGAAGATGCTCGAGGTTGCCGCGGAGCGCCGCGGGGAGAGCGTGGTGGACTGCACCGGCGGGTCTGCCCGGTCCGTCGTCGTCGGTGGGGACAGGCACGGCGACGTGGTCGGGTCGGGAAGTTTGTCTATGTTCGGTGTGGAGCAGAGAGGGTGCGTGTATTTGCAAACGTGAGGACTTTTGGGCTTGAAATGCGAATTGGGCGGGAATTCGAGCAATGGACGACCCAAGCTTTTCGGCAATTGACAAAAGAAACTTTGGCGGTAGCCATGAAACATTCACCAATGACATCACCTACGCATCTCTAATGACCAAATTCTAAAGACCAAGCTCGAGACCGAGGGTAAAGCCGTGGTCACCAATCCACTTTTCTCTAAGCTCGCGAAGGTCTTGGCACGGTTGCGCGAATTTCGTTGTCTCATTGTAGGGAGGAGGGAGGCGGGTCATCCAGTCTTCAGGTGGTGACCAAGCTAATAACGACTTAAACTGATACCCCAGGCAACCGCCTTGCATCCCCTCCAACCATCTAAGGTGTTCGAGTGATTCGCCCAAATCGCGAAGCTTATCATCACTTTTTTTTTCCACCAACACCAACAACCGAGATTCCCAACCGCCATTGCCATTCTCATCCTTACCTGCTTTCCGGAATGTGATAGCTCTGCATTGGAGACCCATATCAAAGAGCTTGGCATCGTTGAATTTCTTGCAAACTTTGTTAAACGCTTCTACCAGTTGTGGAGCTACGTGTCCATGAAAAACTCGACCAAAGCAGCGAGAGAAAGCATTATCATACTTGGGCCAACCCCCCATGGCATTTAGTGCGACATACAGGAGATCTACAAGCTCGATCCTCAGGGGTGAGTTTCTTACCCAACCTGGATCAGTGATATCGCCGCAGCTGAACCCACAAAAACCATACCCTGTCCCAGCGCAAACACCACTCGTGCTGACCCTATACCATTTCTGAGACAAGCAATTTGCAGCGGGGCTAGAGCAAAAAGCCACAAGCAGGTCGGGGTGCTTGAATGTTGTGGAGTGTTCACAACCCATGGTGCAGTCCCCAAAGTGTGATGGTTTCGGAATGGAATATTAGGTTTCCGGCGAAAGTCCTGGTGGGGAAATGCTGGCTGCTAACCATAAACTGTGCCAAAATGTAATCGAGTGTAACTGACATCTCATACGAAAAGTAATCGCGCCGCAAAAAACACGTAAACTCTTGGATGATGGGCAGTGATAATCGTCGTCATCCGCAACATCTTCCGCTCCACTCTTCGACTGCGCTCGACGACGACGCAGACTCCGTCATGTCCGCCTCCATCGTCTCGCGTCCTTGCTTAGCGGCCGCCGCGGTGTCCCGCGCGCGCCTCGTGTCCCGTGCCGCGTCCGGCGCCCATTCGTCGTCCACCACCGCCACCACCGGTGCCGTCGCTCGCGCCCGTCATGCCGGCCGCCCGACCCCGAGCCACTCGTTCCGCGGCATCGCGCAGGTCACGCGCGCCAAGAAGGGCGGGTTCATGGCCGAGATGGACGAGGCCAAGGCTGAGGAATCCGGCGCCGCCGTCGCATTCACACTCCCGCTCGCCATCCAGAAGTACCCACACGTCTCCCTACGAAACGACAACAAGACGATCGGCGTCTTCGATTCGGAGCTCGAATCGCTGGCGCAGGCCATGTTTACGATCATGTACGACACCGAGGGCGTCGGCCTGGCCGCGCCGCAGGTTGGCGTCAACTACAGGATGATGGTGTACAACGAGGCGGGCGAACCAGGGCGGGGGAAAGAGGTGGTCCTCGTCAACCCCAAGATTACGAAATTCTCAAAGACGAAGGACCTGTTCGAGGAAGGGTGCCTCAGCTTCCCGAAGATCTACGCCGACGTGGAGGTACGTTACTTATAGATGATCCCACCGGTCCCACGTTCGATTCCCACATGTTTCCCGTGTTAATGTTTGGCCATCGTGAGTGCACGTGACAGACAGACAGAGAGAGAGAGAGCCGGTGAGCGACAACAACAATATACGCTATTCCCAGCGTTCACGCGAGTGCCGACAAGCCAGAGAGCAACCAACCCGTGAGGCTCTCTCTCCACCACTGTGACCACACTCACACACGCTCACGACGACACACGGACGATCGACACCGCCTCGCATCCACTCACCGACACACACGCGCGATTAGATTTAACCCCGATTAACAATTAACCAACTTAACCCCAAACTCGACTCGCAGAGGCCCACCAGCGTCCAGGTTGAAGCTCAGAACCTGCGCGGTAAAAAGTTCAAGATGACACTGGACGGCTTCGAAGCCCGGGTGTTCCAGCACGAGTACGACCACCTCGACGGGGTTTTATTCCACGATAAGATGACCGATGAAGTCAAGGCGACGGTGCAGAGTGAGCTCGACTCTTTGATCGAGGCGCACCCCGCGGGTGAACCCAAGGGAGTCTGACTAATCGCGCGGTGACTGGTTCTACTGATTAGGCGGTAATTGTTAATGTCGATGTTCATTCGGGTGTAAAGCAGTGCTAAATTCGTAAGCGTTTGTTCGTCGCGCCGGTAAACGTTTCTTTTTTTTGGCGTTTACGTATGAAGTTTCAGTGTCGAGCGGTGAGAGCCCTGGTCGCCACGAACAGCACCAGCGCCACCTGAGGAGAAACAAAACACTACGTCAGACGTCTAATTGCCCGTACGAGAATATCCCAAATAAACGTACCAACGCGGTGTGAAACGTCCTGAGAAACTCTCTATCCAGCGCAAAGCCGAACACCGAGATTCCTGTAAACAAACAAAACACGTCGTCAGTCTAATTGCCCGTACGTAAATACAAAGAAACTCACCGAGCCGATCGTCTCGAAAGTAACCCACCGCCGCCTGCCCCGCGGCGAACGCCTCCATGCGCCGTTCGTGCCTCACCACGCCCCAGTACGTAACCTCGATTGAATCCGAATTAGAATCACTCGAATGTAACGGGTAACTCGTTATCCGAGCGTGTCTCTCGGACAGGTAGACTCCCGTTTTTTGCATCCGGTGCGTGGCGAGCGTCGCGGCTCGGAGGTTCAAAGCGACTCCCCACGTGTGCAGCGCGAGTCTCAGCGCGCTCGGAACCGCGCGTGGGCTCCACGTGGGTGACACGTGTGCCCCGTTCGACGAATCACCGACCGCCACGTGGAAGCAAAACGCGAAACTCTCCCCGAGGCACCCAAGCGAGGAAACCACCAAAAAGAGCCGAAACGTGTGCGCCAACTTGCGAACCAACCCTGTGACCAAAACACGACGTCAGTCTAATTGCCCGTACGGGAATTGAAATAAACTCACCTCTCAAGCTCGCGTGCTCCTCGACGATGGCCTCGATACCGCTAATACATCGGCAGTGTGACCCAGACTCGTCATCGCCATCGTTCGCGGGATGATCCTCGAAATCCTCCGTCAAATTATCGTTCGTCGTCGCATCGAGCGCGGGGGATCCTCCGTCGACGCGCGTCGCGCCTAGGTTTTGGATCATGACGAACAGCGAGTTGAGCCGAAGCAGCGTGAGCGCGCACGCCACTGTACAAGTAAACAAAACAAGAGACGTCAGTTAATTAATTGCCCATGTATACGTGAATTAAAAGAAACTCACCTCGGAAAACAGAGCACGCCAATGCGAACGACGCGGCACAAAACACGTCGGAACACACGTCACCAATCGCCCACAGCCACCGACGCACGTCACGGCCGTTGGCTAACGGTAAACTCTGAGTATGGGACGACACCGAATACCACCCAAACACTGCAAACGCGGATGAGATTAACTTTGCGACGATGAAAGGAAGTAGCAGCATCCGCCTGTAAACAAAACACGACGTCATACTAATCGCCCACATAAGTGTAACGAAAATAAAAATAAACTCTCACCACTCTTTCCGCGTCTGACTTCTGACTATCTGCGCGTACGCGGCGTGAACCCGTCGGCGGTGCACTCTCGGCGCGAACCCACCGAACGCATCGGACAGAAACGTCGTGTGAGTTAACCCTCCGTGTTTCGGTGAACACAGCGTGACCTGTAAGGTCCAGTGCGACGCGAGCAATATTAATAACTTCATCGAAACGGACGCTCTGGTCACGCCGAGGCCATTGGAGCCATCGGCGCCGAGCTCGGTGCCGGTGATCATCGAGTGAATGGGAACGACGACGCCGAGGACGAGCGCCAGTGCGACGGCGGCGACGTTCGCGCACAGCCGTGTTGATCGTGCACAGCTGTGTTTGTTGTCGCGAGCTTTTTCCTCACTTTTTTGTGGCAGGAGCGGGTTTAGGCTGTCGTCGTCGTTGTTTTCTACGTCTCGGACCTGGACCCAGGCGGGCGGGGGAGGCGCGGGGGTCATCTCCGCTGGCGACTCCTCATCCGGGGGAGCCGCGGTCGCCGCGGTGTCGCGGACGACGCAGAGGACGCATCGTAGGAGCGCCGCGAGCGCCGCCGCGGCTTCCGCTTCGTCGGTTTCCCTTCGCCCTCGCGTTTGCACAGCTGTGTTTTCTGCGCGTGCGTCGTCGTCGTCGTGGTCGTTCTTAGGGTCGGTGAAGAGCGGGTTTGGGGACCAGACGCGCGGTGAGTCACCGCCCGATGCGTCACCGTCGTGCTCGATATCGCCCGAGTGAGGGTCGATACGAAGCGCGGTCGTCGCCGCCGCCGGACGGGGCGTCTTGTCGTTGTCGGTGAAGGAGAGGTCCAGGGTGTCGAGCCAGGCTGTGGCGTGAAAGGTCGCGGCGCGCGCGTGCGTCGCCGTCGTCGCCGTCGTCGTCGTCGTCGCGGCGGGCGCGGCGGGCGCGCCGGCGACGGTGGCGAGACGTCGGGGCGGGGACGCGGGTCGTGATCCACCGGCGCCCGCGGGCAGGATCCTCTCCATCGCTCGCTCGCCTGAGGAAGGGGGAAGGGGGAAAGGCAAAGCAAAGGGGGCGGGAAGTAGTAAGTCCTTCGCTTCGAGTGTCGTGGTGCAACGAAGGGTGCCCTACCGAGCAGTGTCCTGACGTCGTCCGTCACGGACCCGCGGCGAGGCACTGCGACCGTGTTGCGACGGGGGATGACGCCCCGCGGACGATGCGGCGTCTCACGCTCCGTCATGGTCCACACAGAGAGCGCCGCCCTCGACTGAGAGAGACGGCCTTTCTATTCAGCCTTTATTCTGCAGAGGCAACAACGACTTCCTCTCGAATTTTTAAAACGCCAGTCCGCCACGCGCGTCGCGTCGCACCTCCGGGCGGGCATGGGCGCCCCCATGGCCGATCGAGCCGGCTCGATCCGCGCGGCACTCGACGCCAACGCGCGCGCGTGCGACGGCATCGTGAACCTCGTCGCGTCCACCGAGTCTCAGCTCGAGGAACTCCGCGACATCGTCCGCCCCATCAACGCGCGGACGCTAGATCTCGACCGAGCGCTGAGGAACCTGAGCGTGGTCACCCTGGAGACGGAAGGGTGGCTCGCGCGCATCGACGCCGCGAAACGCGCGGAGCACGCGCTGCATGATGCGGAGCGCCAGCGGGTCATCGCGGATCCGACGACGTGGATCACGCGGCTCGATGACCTCGCCTCCGCGGAGGTATTCTTCGCGGAGAGGTCCGAGATGTCATCCTCAAATGCTTCGAAGGGTGCCAAGTCGAACTTCTCAATGCCCGGCGCGGAGAGCGCCCGGGCGCGCGCGCGTGAACTCCTCGCCAGATGCATCGCACGAACCGAGGGTGAGTTCGCGAGCGCCATGCGCGCGCACGACGCGCGGGCCATGGGCATCGCGCACAGACCCGACGGACCACGAGCGATCGCGTCCATGAGGAGTTTAGGCATCAGAGATGAAAACTGGGACGAAGAAGACGAAGAAGAAGATACTTTGAGCCCTCGTGCGTCGAGCTCAACGCCGTCGACGCCGATGTCCCCGACGACGGCACGCCGCGCGCACCGCGCCGCGCTCCTCGACGTCGACCCCGGCCTCAAGTCCGTGGCGGCGTGGCTCCTCTCCAACCCGCTTCCCTCGGTCAAGAAGGACACGAATGCGACGTGTACACAGCTGTACGTCGACGCAAGGACGGCATCGCTGGTGGACGCGACGAACCGCGACGGGCTCGCACAGCTGTGCGCGGAATCCGCGGAGGATACCTCGGTGAATAGAGGTAAAGGCGATGGGGCTAAGTTTGGGCTCGGCGACGGCGAGGTTTGGATTGAAAAAACTCGACGATGGAGCGAGGCGATTGCCAATTGTGTGAACCGGTGGGAGGCTGAGCCGGCGCTGGCGACAGCTGTGTTGGGTGCCGAGGGGGGTGCCGAGGGGGTGCCAAATGTCGTCGGGGAGGTGTTTGGGCGCGCCGCGAAGCACGCGCTCGCCTGGCTCGACACCCTCACCTCCCAACCTTCATCGAATGCGGGCGAAGAGGAAGCAGCTGACAAAAAATCTGACAAGAAGCCCGGCGGTCACGAACGACGTGGCAGCGACCTGTGGGCGATGGCGAAGAAGCTCGGCGGGCACGGAACGGCGTCGGGCTCTTCGGTCAGTGACGATTCACGTGCCGACGATTCACATCTACCTCGGCCCGAGCGGATATTCGCGTGCCTGGACGCCCGCCGGACTCTGCATGCGTTGTTACCGCAGATCGTTCGCACCCACGGGGTTGAATCCGCTGTGGCCAGGGAGTGGAACGCGGCGATTGTGAAGGCGACGGATGGCGCCCACGCTGCGTCCGCCTCATTGGCGCCCACCGTGCGCAGAGAGGGCGGTCGGTTACGTTTGTGGGCCAACGCGCTTGCGGCGAACGCGGGGATCGAACCGGTGACCTCGGAGACGCGAGTCTTTGCCGTCACCGTCTCGACTTTCTGCGCCGCGCTCGCGAAACGGCCGGACGCGCGCGCGGTGCTCTTCGGGAGCGGCGAGTCGGAGGTGGAGGCGGGGTACCCTGGGTCCCCGGGGTTGGGTGCGCCGGTTGACGTCCAGCCCGCGCCGGTTGGAATCATCGAAGGTCTCAGCCCGCCTCAAGAGCCAAAATCGATCGAGAAGCGCGTCAGCGTCTCGGACTCTTTAGACTCCGACGGTATTCTCGACTTCACCGACAGCGATGCCGAAGAAGAGGATACGGATACGAATCTTCCGGCGACACAAGCACACGGGGGTGCCGTGGGGGGTGCCGAGTCAAACGACACAGCTGTGACACCTCAATTTGACGTACCTACGCCCGTTCAAACGAAAGTGGACGTCTCCGAGGCTTCGTTTTCCGCGATGTCGTCGCTTCTCGCCGAGGCGCTCGACGCCGTGTCGTGCTCGCTCGAGGACGACGACACCGCCGGAAAGCACCGCGCGACGCCCAACGACCTGGAGGACGCCATCGCTAAGCAAAGGCCCACCGCGCTCGCCAAAGTTTCGTCGATGGCTTCCAAGAAGGCGGCGAGCGCGAGGGGGGGCGGGAAAACAACACAAAATAAAAATAATTCAACACACGACGCGGCGGTGCACTCATCGACGACGAAGGTGTTTCGCGCTTCGCTCGGCGCGGTACGATGCGCGATGGGTGCGGACGCGGTACGCGCGGGCGTGCTGAACCCCGGAAACGAGGGTTTACTCTCATCCCTGGACGACGAATGGCCGAGCCGAGCGGATGCCACCGTCCGGTACTACGCTTCGAGGTATTCGGTATTAGCGTGGGACGTCGCGCTGCGGGCTATGTCGGACCAGTCAGGTCCGGATCCTAATACCGGTATGAACGATAAACAGCGGCAGCGGGTGAAGGACCTGTGGAGCGTGGTCAACGAGCGCGCGGACGCCGCGTGGATCGTCGCGTCCAGAGCTCCGTGGAGGATCGAAAGTTTTTCGTTGCAAAAAACTTTGGTGGAGGAATCCGTCGCTTTAGTCGGCGAATCGTACGCCCGGTTCCACGACAGGTACGCCAGCAGCGGGTTCACGCGTAAACACCCGGAGAAGTACATCAAGCGCACTCCGGAGGAGTTCGAGTCGTTGCTGCGATCCATGACGACTTCCGGGGACTAATAGGCTTTAAAGCTAGCTATTTCATTATTCTCTCCGCGCGGCTACTGCGTACGTGACTCACTCATCGCGCGGGCATGAGCTTGAGCTTGGTCACCTCGGACTCGTCCGGGAAGTCGTCGACGAGCAGCACGTCCCCGCGCCGCCCGCTCTCCTCCGCGATCTCATCCACGACCCCTAACCAGTACACCACCATCCCGGGCCCGAACCTATCTACGTACGCTTGAAACTGCTCAGTGCCTGTTAAATAGACACGACGTCAATCTAATTGCCATTACATAAAATACAGGAATAAAAATATAAATATACTCACCCTTCTCGTAGTGGACGATCGGGTCGCAGAAGGACGCCTTGGAGTCTATCCAGTTCACCACCCGGCCGCGGACGGCGATGGGCAGCTCCAGTTTCACGTCCGGGGTCTTGGCGTGGCCCTCCGCGCGCAGTGACCCCTCGGAGACGAACGGAACGCCGAGCGCGTGTAGTTTTTCTGTTAAAAAAGAAAAAAAACGGCGTCATTCTGTTTGCCCATACGGAAATAAAAATAAACTTATACCTTCGAGTAAGTCTTCGTACTCGCGGCCGGCCGTGTGCCGTGAGGCGTCGACGGCGGGTGACGCGACGTGGTCCCACGCGACGCATCGCACCACATCCGCCGTGATCCGCGCGCACAGATCCGCCTGCGCCTCTTCGTCCCCCGCGTGATGGATCGCGCCCGGGCTTTCGGGCGGGGGCAGTCGCGGAATTTTGTCGTGCGGATCTCGAAGAAGCGCCCCCACCGCCTTGTGCCCCACCCCGAGTAAGTGCTCGATGAGCAACCGCAACAGCTGGCACGGCGGGAAGTCCACGTCGTGCGCCACGTGGAAGATGTCCTCGCCTGAGAGGTATCGCGACGCGTGGACCTCGATCTGCCTCGCGTGCCGCCCGTGGTGCGCCTTGATGCGCCGCGAGCTCTCCTGCGAACTGATGGACACCAAGGTGTCCAGACTCACCCCGGGGTGCGACGCCTTCAGGACGTCCATGTCGGGGTATCGCGCGCACGGCAGCGACAGCAAGTGCGCCCGTATGGATTCGTACTCTGCCAAACGCATGTCTCGGTCGGGGCCCGCACGCACGCCGCGCGCCCCTCGTTTGACGACGACAGAATTTCGAAACTAAACTTCGACAGCTCAAAAAAAACTTTATAAATCTTATTCAATCGTCCGTCTCTCTCTAGCACTAAGCTCCGTCGTACGCGGACCCCCCGGGCATGTATTTCATGGGCGCGAACGTGCGTCTGTGGTACGGGCACGGCCCGTGCTTATGAATCGCCTCCATGTGCGCCTTGGTCCCGTACCCTTTGTGCCCGTCGAATCCGTACTCCGGATGCTCCTCGTGGATCTTAACCTGTAATAAACAAAACACGTCAATACAATTGCCCATGTGACGAGAATAAAAATGAAAATAAACACTCACCATCATGCGATCCCTGGTGACCTTTGCCAACACCGACGCGGCGGAGATGCACACGCTCTTCGCGTCCCCCTTGACGATGGCCTCCGCCCTGTCCACCAGCGGCGGCGGCACTCTGTTACCGTCGATGAGAACCCAGTCCGCCGCGGTGGACAGACCCTCCACGGACTTGGCCATGGCTTCCATGGTCGCCTCCAGGATGTTAATCTCGTCGATTCGGGCATGATCGATGACGCAGACGGATTTGATCACTTGATCGTTCGCCATGAGAGTCTCGTAAACCTCCTCGCGTTCCTCCTCCGTCATCTGCTTGCTGTCGTTGATGGCGTCGATGACCAGGTCCTCCGGGAAGACGCACGCGGCGGCGACGACGGGGCCCGCGAGTGGACCGCGCCCGGCTTCATCCACGCCGCATACGAATTTTTTACCCGCGTCCCAGCATCGTCGCTCGTGGTCTCGCGACGGACCCGCCTTCTTGGGTTTCTTGGCGGCTTTGGCGGCGGCTTTGGCGTCAGCGTCCGCCTTTGTGGTGCGCTTGCGGCCTGACGTGCGTTTATCGGATGCTTTATCGCCGTCCGCTTCCGCCTTGACGGGGATGTCAACCTTGATGTGGTCCACCATCTTAACGCCCTTCTTCAAAAACGCGCCGAGGCCCTGCTGGGTGGACTTGGGCGGCATCACGCGTGCGGAGTTGATGAACGCGCGGGTTGGATGGAAGTGTGGGACACACGCGGCGCGGAAGGCGATGCGGGATGCGAGGACGGTGAACCGGGATCCGACGCACGCCATGCGGCGGGGGAAGCAGTGGCGGTTTTGAACGGGATCATCATCTTGAAAGTCTTTTTTTTGTGGCAAAATTCTTTTGGTAATCTTTTGTACACATTGATTGACAACGCACATCTTCTTCCGACTCGTTTACATCTTCTTCCACGCCTCCTTTCGCCCGGGCGGCAGCTCCTCATCCTTCCGGTAGCTCTTGTGGTTATCGATCCTATCCCCCGCCGTGTTCCCACCGCCCATGTGCCCGCGGTTGTTCTCCCCAGCCGCCGGGTCCCACTTACGCTCCAGCGCCATGAAAGCCTCCGCCTTGGCGATGTTATCGAGCCACATCTTATCAACCGCCGGCGGCGTCGGCGTCCCGAGGTTGATACCCACGCGGTGCGAGTGAAGGGGCGTGATGGCCCGGCCCGCCGCGGCGGACAGCATCTGGCACATGCCCTCCACGGACAGTCCCCCGGCGCCGGTGTACTCACCTTTGAAACGTAGAATGGCTGTTCCCGCTGTAGGCGTTTTTGGCACGGGCACGCGGCGTCCCTCCAGCGCGGCGTCAATCTCGCGCTGGTCCATGTGCGACAGGTCCAGCAGCTGCGGCCGCAAATCAACTTTTCGCGTGTTTCCCTTCTTGGACGTCTTGGTGATCTTGAACGAATCTCTCGACAAAGCGTCGGCGACCCACTTTTTCCAATCATCATCGGTGAGGGAGGCGGCGAATTCAGCTTCGGCGGCGGCTTCAGCGGCGGCTTCGGCGGCTTCGGCGGCGGCGGCCTCGTCGTCCTCGTCGGCGGAGGCGTCGGGGATTCCGTCTCCGTTTTTACCCGCGTCGAAGAAACTGTGATGTTTACGTGTGGATATTTGGTTAGGATCGGTCAGTCGGTGAAACGATTAAATTGAAATGAATTGTGAGTCCGCGTGTGTTTGTGTGTGTGTGTGTGTGTGTGTGCGGTGGTCGGTGTCTCGTCAGCCTCATTCAACATGGTGTTTATCAGCAATGAATTTCTGATCCGAAAGATGGTGTTTGACGCGTGTTATAATCATCGACCGACGAGACGGCGCCGACCCGGCACCAACTTCACACACACACAAAAACAAAACAACGAGGGAAAACCAACAGATGTATCGAGTACTCACGCTCCGCCGCCTTCGACGTCCCAGCTCGGGGCGTCGCCGCCGATGGCATCGATCGCGGGTTTGGCAACCGCGCCAGGGACCGCCACGTGCACGAGGAACTCCGCGCTCTCCAGCAGTTCGTTCATGGTCTCCTGCGAGGAAAAGAAAAAAGAAAAAAAGTGTGGGTGATGAATGCAATTCGTCAGTCGTCATCGGGTGGGGAAGGGTTGACGAAATCGAATCGGTGAAAACCATGTTGCGTGAAAACCCATTGTCCCCTCTCTCTCTCTCTCTCCGCGGCGGCGGCTTGTTCTTCACGCGCGGGTCAGTAAACATCGCCAAATGAAAGTTGTGATCTCACGGGATATCAAACATCTAATTATGCCCGAAGGGCCAGTCATTCCCGACGCGTGTGATGAAGAACGATGCAACCGCGATGCAAAAGAGAGAGAGAGATGGAACACGAACGCGTAGTATCGAGTAGAACACAAGAATCGAGCCGGGGTGGAAAGAAAGAAAGAAAGAAAAGGTCCTCCGATTCGTATCGACGTGATTACGCACCATGTATCGACCGTTGAGGTACTTGACCGGCATGTTCTCGACGTCGGTCAGCCGCATACCACCCGGGAGCTCCTCCGCCAGCCTCGCCCGGACATCCTCGGACACCAACGTCTCCGTCAACACAATCTCCATCATCTCACACTCGGAGCTCGCGCCCAGGGGCAGCGCCATCGCGGTCGAGATACGCGGACGCGAGCTGTACGGCGATCGAGTCATGGACACGGGCAACGACGCTCGGCGGCACGCTCGCTCCAATAACCGGAGAGTGTCCAGATGTCCGATGAACGACTCCTTGCCATCCTTCGTGAACCTGAACCGCAGCCGCTGGGTCCGCCGCCCGTCGGGCTTGTAGTGACCTTGGAACACGGGCAGTGGGGGCACCTCCGCGACGACGTTTTCCCCGAATTCGTCTCCGCATACGCCGCACTCGGTGCAAATGCCAGAGTGCGAACAATCGGGCACGGTGATGCCTTCCAGAGCCTTCTGAAGGTCAGCCTTGAGCCACCACTTGGCGATGCCGGTGTCGATGTGGTCCCACGGAAGCGGCGCGTCGAGTCGTTCGTCGGCCAACGCGCCGCGGTCCACGCGGCCTTTCCCGCCGCCGCCCTGACCCCTGTACTCCCCGTCGCCGAGCTTTTCCATGACATCCCACTCGCCCGATACGACTTGCCGGTACTTCCACGTTAAACCCGCCTCTTCGATGGCCCTGTCGAACGACCTGAACGAAGAGTCGGCACCGTCCCACCACGTCGCTTTATGCGCCCCGAGCTCCCACGATCGTTTCACGACGTCGCACAACGAACGATCGCCGCGGCCGATGAAATCTTCCATGGCTGAGATGCGAATCGACGTCCAGTTGGACTTGACGTTTGGAACCTTACCGAGCGCCTCTTTTAACAGCGCGCCGCGCCGTGCGAACTCCTCGGTGGAGACGCTGTGCCACTGGAACGGCGTGTGGGGTTTCGGGGTAAAGTTGGACAGCGTCAGCGTCAGGATGAGCCTATCCCTTTTCCGCGCCTTGTTTCCAGCAACCGTCTTTTGGAGCCAATCGACCGTCTCGGCAATGCCGAGGACGTCCGCGTCCGTCTCACCGGGCAGACCGATCATGAAGTACAGCTTCACGTTTCTCCACCCGCGGTCGTACGCGGTCCGCACGCCGTGAAGTAACTCGTCGTTCGTCAGTCCTTTGTTCACGATGTCCCTCAGTCGCTGGGTACCAGCCTCGGGGGCGAACGTGAGTCCAGCCTTGCCGGCGCCGCCGAGGATGTCCGCGATCGAGTCGTCGAACCGATCGATCCGTTGCGATGGGAGCGACAGCGTGACGTTCTCATCCTTGAGCCTGTTCTTAATCTCAAGGCCGACGCTCGGCAACGCGAGGTAATCGCTGCAGCTGAGCGAGAGGAGCGAAAACTCGTTATACCCTTTACACAAAACACGTCGTCAGTCGAATTGCCCATACATGACGGAAATAAAAGAAACTCAAATAAAAATACTCACCAGTCTCTCGCATACCCTTCTCAACCGCTTCCACAACCTTCTCCGGCGGGACGTCCCTGGCCGGGCGGGTTAACATCCCCGGCTGGCAGAACCGGCACCCGCGCGTGCACCCTCTGCGAATCTCAACCGTCAGCCTGTCGTGCACGGTGCTGACGTAGGGCACTAAGCCAACCTGTGACCAAAACACACCGTCAATTAATTAATTGCCCATCCAAATGGTAATCAAAAGAAGCTCACACCTGCAGCAGCGGGTCAGGGTCCGCGACGCGTCGTTTACACCGCGCGGGGACACCTTCCCGGATCGGGAAAACCGCGCCGCCCCACCCGGGCGGGGCGTCGTAAAACCTGGGCGCGTAAATACCCTCAACCTCGGTGGCTAACCGAAATAAAGTTTCCTCCCGGTTACACCGTTCTCTTTTGCACTTCTTTAAACAGTCCCCGATCTCCACCATGACGTCCTCGCCGTCGCCCAACGCGACGAAATCGACAAAGTCCGCGACGGGCTCTGGATTGGACGTCGCCGTCGGACCGCCTATGAACACCAAGGGCCAAGACCTGTACACAAACAAAACACACCGTCAGTCTAATTGCCCGCCCGTGTGGAAATACAAATTGCAAATAAACGTACCCGTTCTCCACGTCCCACACCTCGTTAGGCTCATCGTCCCTTTCTTTCCACGTTAGCGGAACCCCCGACAGGTGCATCATCTCCAGCACGTTCACCGCGCCGAGTTCGTACGCCAGAGACATGCCGAGGGCGTCGAAGTGCTTCAAAGGCCGTTTGGACTCCACCGCGAACAAGTCCCTGTTTTTGGACTTTAGTAGCTGTAGCATGTCATCCCCGGGCAAGTACGCTCGGTCGCAGAGCATACCGGGCTGGTTGTTGAGGATGGTGTACAGCACCACGTGCCCGAGGTTGCTCGCGCCGACTTCGTAGATTTCCGGGTAGGCCATCGTGAACCGAACCTCCGCGTCGTCCCAGTCTTTATGCCGCGCGCCGACTTCGTTGCCGAGGTATCGCGCGGGTGTTTGTATGCACGACCACTCGAGCTTGGTGAATCCCGCGATGGTGCCGTCGGATTCGTCGCCCGCGAGGAGGGCTTCCTCGGCGCGGCGCTCGGCGTCGGTGCGCGTGGGACCGGGGGACGGCGCGCTCGGCGGGGTGACCACCGCGGCGGGGCGGAGACGCGATTGGGAGCGTCGGGTCCGGTTGGATGATTTGCCCGCATCGAAGAGTTGATTTTGATTTGGGCGGCGCGAGGTGATGCGATGGGTGCGACGCGCCGCGACGGTCAGCGCGCACGTCTGCGTCCGCATCGCCGCGGACATGTCTTCGTCTGCGCGGTGTCGACGGAACGAGGCTCGATGTGGGGAACGGCGCCGTCGCGTGGCGCGTCGTCCAGTGTCACACACCCATCGACCTCTAGGTTAATAAAGCGAAGCCGAGGCGCTTTTCGGCGATGATCGCGCGTGAGCTCTCGGCACTCTCGACACAGTCACTCATTTATTCTCTTGGACATGACTACTCTACTACCCGCGCTCATAACTGGCCGACCCACACCCTACCCCTCGGTACGATGGCTGGGGACGACGGCGATGCGGTCCCGGCGGGTATCAGGGCGCTCAGAGCGTTCGCGAAGGCTCCACCGCACATGGTACGCGCGCCCGATACCCACGCCTTCTCGCCGGCGATTCGCAGATTGAGATGACACAATTTCAACCAACGACAATCTCGGCGCTAATCTCGACTCACCACCCGTCCTTCTCTCTCTCTCTCTCCATCCGTTCAACACACAGACGGCGTCGAGCGCCGCACGGGAAGGCATGTGCGAGCTCGCATACCCGGTACGCGAGGGCACGTCGGAGGAATCCTCCGAGAAGTCCTTGGCGCAAATTCTTGATGCATGCGCCGAGACCCTCGAGCGGCTCGGACCAAAGATGAGTGGCGCCACCGCGCATGACATGACCGAACTCGCGATGCTCCACACCGCCGCCAAGACGCTCATACTCCGATGTAGCCCCAACACCACGATCGGCCCAATGTGGACGAACGATCGAGTGAGCTCGAACCGCGGCGTGCTCGACACGTGCTGGCTCACCTTACTCCACCGACGATGCGAGTGCGAGCACGAGTTGGTCACGCGCAGGTGAGTTTATTTTAATCATCGTATGGGCAATTAGAGTGACGTCGTGTTTTGTTCACGCAGGCACCAAGCTGTCGACGAGATCGCCGCGGTAATGGCCCACCGACGGGACTGGGACAGTCTACGGACACTCGCACAGCTGTGCGCCGCCAGTGTGGTACCGCCGGGTGCCGAGGGTGCCGACACAGCTGTGCACAACAACACGCGGTTCAAGGAGAGAGACCTGCTGGACGTGAGGTGCGCGGCGAATCTAGCGGTATCATTGGTGCAAGTCGCGACGAATGAGAATTTGGAGATGGCCACTCCAGGGTCCGCCCACGCCGCCGTGTTGACCACGTTATCGTCCCTCGCGGACGTGCCGATGATGACGATGAAACAGGGTGCCGAGGGTGCCGAGGAGGGTGCCGAGGGGGGTGCCGACACAGCTGTGCGTGAAGGATCGCGTATGAACGAGTACCCTCGCGAGTACGTGGCTTCGACGCTGATTCCAGCCGCGGTGAAAGCGGCGGATGCGGCTCCGTCCGGCGGCAAAGGCGACGCCCTTCGCGCCAAGCTACGGCAAACGGTTCTCCGTCTAGTGGGCGACGATGTGGAGGACGATGGGGAGGTCGCGTTTGGGTTTTATCTCCTCTCGACGCACACGGCGCTGGTGTTGGGTGAGTTCATTTCTATTTTCGTATGATACGGGCAATTAGAATGACGTCGTGTTTTATTTTAACAGGTCCGCCCGGTTTTAGTCGAGCCGCCGTCTGCGGGTCCGATTCGAGCCTCACTGACTCGTTGGCCGCCGGGCTGGGCTCTGACGATTCCAAACGACGGAAAGCGGCGATCAAGGCGTTGACGCACGCGTTGGGTTCTGAAACGGCTGAAAAACGGCCGTGGCTGGAACTCGTCGCGACTGTGGTCGCGTTTGACGATTTCGCCGCGCATCTCAACGACGCGGCTCGGGCACACATCGACGCCGTTCACCCCTCGTGTGAGGGATCCTCCAACGCTGGGTCCGACGGTTCACGCGCTGAAGGAGCCGTTACTGATGGAGATGAATCGGCGGAATCGGCGTCCGTTCAAATGCAAATGCCGTACGTATACGCGCAGAGCATGTGGACGCGGGGGCTAAGACACGCCAACCCGACGGTCCGAGCGGGAACCTTGAAAGCGTTTTGCGACCGCGATTGGGAGGAGACGCACCGTAACCGTCGCGGACCTGAACCGTCGCGGGTAGGGTCGTTGACGGAGGAGTTCATCGCGCGCGTGTTGCTCCTGTCGGCGATGGAGACGCCCGCGCTCGCGGGTGAGTGCGCGAAGGTGTGCGAACTGTGGATGAGGGACGCGGTTGACGATTGTGCGACGGTTGACGTTCAAACAGCTGACGAAACGGCCGCGCCAGCCGATGAAACGCCGCGCGGGACCCGTCCCGGAGTGGCGTTCGCCAGGGCGCGGTGCCTGGCGAGCGCGCTGGCGAAGTTGGCGGATTCGACCAACGTCGCCGGTCTGGACGCTGGGTGTCACATTTTGGCCGCGGCGACGTCCGCGGCAATCTCGAATGAAACCGCGGCTTGCGTCGCTTCGTCTTCCAGCGTCTCGGACGGTGACGCGTTTCTAACCGACGTCGCCGCCGTGATTGAAGTGTGCGGCGCTAAGCGTGGGGACCCGGAGGCGCAGACGCGGCAGATCTCCAACGCAATCACCGCGATTAAAAATATTTGTCCGGCGACTGCGACTCGTTGCACCCCTGGGGCGGTTCGCGCGGTGCTCTCGAAGGTGCCGGTTCACCTTCTCGACGGTACATCTCCCGACGGTATCGGCTGCCGACCCGGTTTCATCGCGTTGTTCACCGAGGAAGGCGACGAAGACTTCGTGGTGGACGCGGCGAGACGGTTCACGCGAAGTTTTTTAGCCGCCGGGTATGAAACCCAGTCTTCAACTTTGTCATCGGGCGTTGAAGACGAAGCGACGGAGCTGGCGTTGATGTTCACGCTCACGCGCGGCGCACACGCCACGTCACACCTCGGCTCGATCGTCGAACGTGTGACGCACGAAGATGAAGACGTCGAGCGACGCGCGAGGTGAGTTCATCTTTTTATTTCCGTACACGCACGGGCAATTAGACTGACGACGTCGCGTTTTATTCTATTCACAGGTGCCTCTTGCGTTCGACGTTTCGCCTCGGATCGTCTCTGGCGAATAATACCGTCGAGTGCGATTGGCTCCAACGAGCTCTGCGTAAAACGCTGGTGGATTTAGTGATCCCGTCCGCGATGGTTAACCTGGTCCGCGGCGTCCGTGATGCCGCGGGTTCGATACCCAGTGAGGCCGCGACGTGCCTCGAAGCCGTCGCCAGGTGGCGCGGCGCCGAGGTGAAGACGCGGGGAAATCGAGTCTCTCCCCCGGGCTGGAACTTCGTGGCGGCGGACCTGTGCGACCTTTGCGTCGATTTGAGTTTCGTGGACGTGGGTGGCGATTGGGATTCCAGCCGTTACGACCGCGTGTGTGTCAGGCTGAACGCGCTGGGCGGCGTCGCGAGGGGCCTCGCGTCGGTATCCGTCGACGCGACGGATTTCGAGAAAATTGGATCCGCGATCTCCGTCGCAATCGTGAACCTCGAGAAGGTCATAACGGCCGTAACGGCTTCCCGGCATGAAGCGACGCGGGTAGGAGACGCGCGCGCCGCGGGGTGGACCGCCGCCGCCGCGCTCCTGTCCGTTCCCATCGGAAAAGGAGGAGGACCAAAAAAGTCCGAATCCCTCTCGGCGCTCGCCTCCGCCGCGACGGTTCGGCTCCTGGACGACGCGCTGGAAGGGTTACCGGCCGTTTCACAAAACGCTAACCCTGGATCCGCAGATGAACCGTCACACCGGCTCCTCGCAGGCCTCCGCGCCGTCCATCGACTCGTCGAAGTCGTCGTGCCGATGTACCCGCGCGAACCGGAGTCGGGTCTGGGCCGAAAGATCGCGATCGCCGTTGAAAAATCGGTTAAAAGTTCTCGGTTCCGGAAAAACGCGCCGGCGTGGGCGGCTGCCACCGCGTGCGTCCTCCACCCGCGCCTGTTCGGATCCAGCCCACGGATGCATTCACGGGATGCAACGGGTGACGGTTCATCTTCGTGCGCGATCGACGGCGTCGGCGCGTGCGCGTGGTTCGTCAGCGCGGCGGTGAAATCCGGGGGCAAGAGTGGTGGGTCACGAATTTTGCGAGTCGTGTCGCACGCTCTCGCGGCCAGGCTCGTTCGTTGGCCGGAGCAAGCGCGTCACTACGCGCGTGAGGTGTGGGCGCTGGGTTTGTCGGGCGAGGGCGGGTTCACTCGCGCGGAGCGATTGGCGATGGCGCAGCACTGGCACGAGCGGGAGGTGGCTGCGGAGGTGTTAACATCGAATGGAGGTAAGAACACGTACGGGGACGACGCTGGCGCGCTCGCGGATTGGCTGGAGGATGGCGGGTGCGGTGGCGCCGCGGGTGGGCACGTCGCCGCGCGCGTCGCGGCGCTCTCCCTGGCGCACGCGCTCGCCCGCGCGGAGGCTCCAACCGTTTCAAGTGACGATTCACGTCACGGTCATTCAAGTGACGGTTCGAGCGACGGTTCGCGAGTAGTCTCTGCGGAGTCGTATCGAGCCGCCGCGCTCGACGGCGCCGAAGCTTTACTTCGCCACGGGTTAAACGCGGTCTCGGGCGGCGATTCGGATCTCACGCGGGATACGTACCGCCGCGGGTCAATCACGCACAGGCGCAAGGTGAGGGCGTGGCAGATGCTCTGCGCGTTGACGCCGGCGATTGATTCGTTGAGTCGGTGAGTTTATTTTAATTCTCTCGTATGGGCAATTGGATTGACGTCGTGTTTTTTTTGGTTCAGGGTTCGATCCGCGGAGAAGGTGAGTTTCTTTTTACTTTCGCATGTATAGGCAATTGGAGTGACGACGTCATGTTTTATTTACAGGTTCGTCGACTTTTGGCGAAATCGCCGATGTTTCAGTCGCTTTCCAAGAACCGCGGGTTCGTCCGCAAGCTGGGCCTCACCCCCGAGCTTTTACCCAGCCGGCAATTAGAGTACGGTAACGGCAAAAGCGGGTCGCTGCCCTCACTGCCGGGCGGTACGGACGACGAAGACGATGAAGATGATTCAATCGCGTCCGCTTTGGCGAGGGCGGCGCCCGGCGCGATGGCCACGCATAACCTCCCCGGCGTTCGGTACGCTTATTTTAATTACCTTCGTACCTTCGTATCGTATTGGCAGTTAGAATGACGTCGTGTTTTGTTTACAGTTACTACGCCGAGGTTTTCTTCACGTTAGCCGCCAGGTCTGTGCCGAGCGTGATCACGGTGAGTTTCTTTTAGTTCACGTATGGGCAATTAGTATGACGTCGTGTTTTGTTCACAGGACGTGGCGATACCCGCGCTGCGTTCGGCGGACGTTAAACCCGCGGTGGCGTCGTCGGTGCGTTTCTCCTTTTGTTCTCTGACTGTTTGCCCATACTGACGTTTTGTTCAACACAGTGGATCCTCGTCGCCGCCGGTCACGTCGTGCGATGCAAAAACGATAAATCTTTTAATAACGCTTCTTTCCGGAGTAGCGCGGAAGATTCTCTGGACACCGCGAGGAAGGTTCTCGTCGCCGTGACGCCGTGGGCGCTGGCGCATAACCACTCCTTACGGGTCTTCGCGCAGCTCGCGACGCACGCGTTGCTCGAAGCCTTCGGCGCCGACGCCCTCGAGGCCAAAGCTTCATCTTCTTCTTCTTCTTCTTCTTCTTCTTCTTCTTCTTCTTCTTCTTCTTCTTCTTCTTCTTCTTCTTCTTCTTCTTCTTCTTCTTCTTCTTCTTCTTCTTCTCTCGACGATACTAAACCCCCGGTCGAATACTCCGAGCGTTCGGTGCTCCGTTCGATCGAGGCGTTGCTGCGCACCAACTCGGAGATGGCAAAAACGCGCGTCGCGTGCGGCCCAGTGTTCGACACTCCGCTCCTTTGCGCGCCGAAGGATCTCTTAGCCGGGGCGCTCGACATCGTGAGCGGGCGGCGACTTGTGAGTTTCTCTTTATTTCGTACGAGTATGGGCAATTTGAGTGATGACGGCGTGTTTTGTTTGTTTCAGGAAAATACCAACGGGGGCGGCGAAACCGGTCCCGACGCGGCTGGCTTTGAAGGCGCGCCCCAATCCGCGCTCGTCTCCGTGGAAACGTTCCTCCGGACCAGCCGCGACTCCCTGCGTTCGCAAAGGGCTTTAGAGGATGCGTGGCTGTGGAACGACGCCATGGCGAGCGGTTGCGACTTGACGGGGGATCGAATAACCGGCGTCGTGGCGTTCGGCGAAGATGATTCAATCGTCGGACACGGAGGCGTTTCTGGTAACGGCCGGGCTGGGGAGAACACGAACACGGGCACGGACGGAGGCGCCCGAGGAGGAGACGCGTCGAGTGGGAAGAGCGCGATGTCGCTGCAGAAGAAGGTGGAGGGTGTCGGGGGAAAGAACCCTGAATCGGAGGTTTATCTCGATGGGTTCGACTCGATGGCGCTCGCGTTGCGCGACATGGCCGAGGACGTCGACCGGGCGGGGATACGAACCGACACGGACACCAACCGCCGCCCGCCCGGCCTCGTCGTCATCGCGTCCTTAGTGGATAAGATCCCGAACCTCGCGGGACTGGCTCGGACGTGCGAAGTTCTCGGAGCCGAAGCGCTGGTAAGTTTTATTCTCGTATTTTAATTGTCGTATGGGCGATTAGGCTGACGTCGTGTTTTGTTTACAGGTGATGGCTGATCGAGATCGAACTGTCGCTCACAAAGACTTCACCGCCGTGAGCGTCACCGCCGAACAATGGCTCCCGATCCGCGACGTCTCCATCGCCGGCTTGGTGCCTTACCTCTTACGGCTACGGCGCGAAGGGTACACGTTGGTGGGTCTTGAGCAGACCAGAGGCGCGGTGGACGTAAACGCTTTTCAGTTTCCGAGGAAGACGGCGCTGGTTTTAGGCCGGGAGAGGGAGGGAATCGACGCGGACGTGCTGAGCGTGCTCGACACGTGCGTGGTTATTGAGCAGAAGGGGATGATCCGGTCGTTGAACGTGCACGTGTCCGCGTCGGTGGCCATCGCGGCGTACGCGAGGGCGCATTAGTTAGTTAGTGTGATCGAATCAAATCGCCTAATTGTAACCGTAATTAGTGATCAATAGTACCTCTCGAACAACGCCCCGGGCCCGTGAGCAGATCCGAGCGAAGCGTCAAGCGCCTCCAGCTTATCCAGCAGCCTCACACCGCCCCCAGGCTCCTCCTCATCCCCATCCCCATCTCCATCCGGGTCCCCTCTATGAGTAAAGTGACTGAGCGTCTGCGCCTTGGTCCCGACTGGCGACGCCGCCGCTCTGCCGCTATCTCCGAGCCCGGTTGAAAACACGCCTGTACACAAAACACGGCATCAGACTTTCTAATTGCGCACACGAGAGAATTAAAACAAAAAACTTACCGATCTCATCCGATGATGCGAACACCATCCTATCCATCGACGCCTCGCGCCGCGCCAGCTCCGTCTCTGCCTTTCCCTCGTACTCGATCGCACTCGCCATGACGCCGTCCGTGACGTCGGCTATGTGTTCAACCTTCGATCGACGGTTCGAGAGGTACACGTACTCATCCTCCGCCAGTTCCTCGGATACTCTTTGCGATTCGGAAAGTAAACGAGCCTGAATAAAAACATAAATTTATCTCAGTATGGGCAAACAGTTAGAGAAGAAAAAGAAAATGCTCACCTCGAGCTTTGTGGACGCCTCGGCGAATTTGACGTGACGACGCCGCGCGATGGACGCGCGCCACTCCGCGTCCGTCGCGCGTGCCTTGGCGCGGGCGAGCGCGGCGGTCTTCTGCGCCTCCTCCTGCTCTGCGGCGCGACGCGCGAGCTCCGCGACGTGTTCAGCTTCAATCGCCTCCTTCTTTTTGCTGTAAGAGTTAAACAAAACACGACGTCAGTCACGTTGCCCGTACGAGAGTTTAAATAAACTTACCGAACCGCGTCGAGTCGCATGGCGGTTCGTTCGCGCGTCGCTTCGCGTTCCGCGTCGAGCCTCGCGAGGTGCGCCTCTTTCCGCCGCGCCACGCCGTCCAACCTTCTCTGTTTCTCAGCCACTCTGCGTTCCTGCCGCACCTGTAAACAAAACACGACGTCTCAATCAAGCAAATTGCCCATACAAAGATTAAAATATACTCACCAAGGCGTCAGCCTCGCGCTGAAGCCTGGCTCGAGCGATTTTCTGTGCGGCGAGCTGTGAACAAAACACGATGTCAGTCACATTGCACATACGATGATTAAAATAAACTCACCTCGGCTGCGGCTGCTTCAAACGCGGCGCGTTCCTCGGCTTCCACGAGCTCCAGCTGCTCGCGCTGCGCCGCCCTGGCGCGTGCCTTGACCCCCTTGTTATCGGACAGGTCCGGGATGACGATAGACGACGGAGAGTGGGAGGACGTATGACTTAATGGGGAGGCGGCGTAAGGCGGCGCCGAACCCGGTCGTTTTTTCTTCGGCGTCGGCGTCGGTGAAGGCGCTCCGGCGAGCGGTACGGAGTACCCGGGTTCGATTCCCGTCGGGAGCATCGCGCCCGCGTTCCTACCGAACGCCTCGCGCGTCGTCGCCGTCGCGGACACCCTCGCGTCCTCCGCATTTCTCTCCTTTTCCTCAACCGCTCGTTCTTCCTCGAGTCTCACTCGAGTTCGCTCGCGCTGGTAACAAAACACGACGTCAATCTAATTGCCCACATGGAAATAAAAAGATAAACGTACCATGGCTGCGGAAAACTCGCGGTCCTCCACCCGCCTTCGCTCCACCGAAGCCCTCACCTCCTCCTCTATGCGCGCCAGATCAGCCCGTTTCTTCGCAAGTGCCTCTTCACGTTCCGCATCGGCGCGTGTCGATTCGTATTTTTCGCGCTCCAGCGCCGCCAGCGTTCGTCGTTCGATCTCCGCGTGGTCGATACGCGAACGGCTCGCGTCGGATTCGACCCTAGGACTGGACGATAGAAATTCAGCCTTCTTACCGCTGAAGCACGGGGTATTCGCCTTGCGCACGAGCCTGCCTGGGGACCCATACGAGCCCGCGGCGCTGCTCGGCCGGGGAGTCAGCGAACCATACGGGGTCTGTCGAGCTCTTGGAGAAGGAGAAGGAGAAGGAGAAGGAGTCGTTTCATCGAGCGTCGAGACTTTCCCTTTCTCTTTTTTGGAAGTCGCTTTGGTCCCGCCGTTGGTTAGGTTCCGCGATCGAGCCGCCTCTTTCTCCCGAACCCGTTCACGTTCCCGCGCGAGCTCTCCAGCCTGTTCCAGCTCCTCGTGACTCGCCGCGGACGCGATGGCGTTGAGGTCGTCGAGCACCCTGTCCGCGTCAGCCTCAGCTTTCGCCAACGCTGCAAAGACTTTTTCATCCGTGGCGTCTCTGAGTGAATAAAACACGACGTCAGTAAACTAATTGCCCGTACGAGAGATAAAATAAAAGTAAACTCTCACCTCTTTTTCTTTCGTTCATTTTCCCGTTCCCGCGCCTTTAGTTCCGCGTCCGCCGCGCCGGAGAGCTCCTTCGCGAGCTGCTTGACTTCGTGTGGGTCGCCACCGAGCGCCTCGCGTCGCGCGAGCAGGGCGTCGAGGCGCATCTCAGTCTCCTTGCGCCGCCGAGCGTTGATCGACGACGGAGTTTTGGAAAATACTAATAAACAAAACACGACGTCAGTACACTAATTGCCCGTACGTACGATAACCAAAATAACCAAAATAACCAAAATAAACTTACCGGGATCGGGTCGTGGTACTAACGATGACGGGTCGCACCCAGCCTTGAGGCACACGATGCATGACCGCGGGGACGTGAGTGAGACCTCGAACCCTTCCGGTTTCTCGTTCCCGGGCGTGTACAGGGCGCGCAGATCCTCCAGGGTACCGCGGAGGACGTCGTCATTCTCGGACGGGTCTTCGATGTTGTTAATTCGGTCTTCGTCCGTCATGACGCGCGGGTCCCGGAGCTTGAGCCGCAGCCGCGTGGCCCACGGCGCGTCGGGTTCATTCACCCGTCGTTGTGATGACGTCGCGTTATTGAATCCTCCTTTACCTTTCGATGGGTTGAACACCCGTCCGCCGCGGGGCGGGCCCGGGACCGACACGCGCCGCGAGTCGTCATCTAAATCCTTGTTGTTGATATCGGGATGATTTAGGCCGTCGGAGGAGCCCAAGTGCAGCGCCCGGCGCGACGATCGGTTCTTGCCGCTCGTCGTCGATCGGTCGGGGTTGGTGTACGTCTTGGACGGCGTCAACGACGGCGACAGCCGCTGGTCGCCCGGCATCCTCCGGGAGCGCTGCTGATACCCTCCGCGGGCTTCAATCAGTGCCGAAATTGCATCGTCGAGTCCGAGATGAAATCGTCTCAGGTAAAACTCGACCGGGGCGAATACCCCGAGGCCAGACCTCTGGGAGGCGAGAGCGGCGACGTGTCCCCCCACCACATGGCCGCGTCCGATCGGTTCACGCTCGGCGTCCTCTCCTTCCTCTCCCTCGGAACGTTCGCCGCCATCTTCGGGGCGACGCAGGAGCGCAAGGTGGAGAGGTACAGGCGCCAAGGACGGAAACTACCGCCGGGGTTCGACTAGTCACATCTGCATACGGGCGCTTCGTTGTGTTGTGTGGATCTATCGACGGGCCCCATGAGACTCGATGAGACCCCGCGTCGGGCGAGCGCGCTATCCACCGCGTGTAACCTGATCAACTGCGCGATCGGCACTGGCGTCCTCGGCGTCCCCTTCGCGATCCGGAAAATGGGAGCCGTGCTCGGAGCGGCCACCCTGTGCGTCGTGGCGTCCATCACTCTCTTCACGCTGAACGTTCTGTGCCGAGCGGCGCATGTGTACCGCGCACAATCGTACCAGGAGCTCGTTCGGAGAAGCATCGGGCGCGTCGCATCGCACGCGGTGTCGTTGATCCTCGTGGTGTGCATCTTCGGCACGTGCGTGGCGTGCACCGTCGTCGCCGCGGACGCCTTCACGGAGGTGAACGCGCGATGCTTTGGGTCGAATTTCCCAATCCTCACGAACAGGGAACTAATCGTGTCGGCGACGAGCGTGGGGATCGCACTGCCGCTGAGTCTGCTGCGGAGCGTGGAACAGATGGCGTTCGCATCCGCCTTCAGCGTCCTGGCGTTACTAGTAACGGCCGCCATCGTCGTCGCCAAGGGGTTCGAACCGATGTCTACTCTCATTCACGACGGCATCATTCATTCACGGGTCCACGGCGGTCCTTCGTACGGGCAAACACCCTGGAGCTCGGATGACGTTCCCGGTAAAGAAGAGGGTGCCATCAAGCCGTGGGTGCTCGACACCGGGACGGTGCTCGCGTTACCGGTGTTTGTGCTCGCGTTCCAGTGCCACGCGCAGGTGGTGTCCATCTTCGCAGAGCTGAGGGACGAGGAAGGGGATTTCGGGTCGAATCTCGAGACCCACTCAGTGACTGAACTAGAGAGAGACGGGGCTATGGACGGTGAGTCGATGGGGCAGACGGATCAGACGGAGGAGGACGATGAACTGTTCGTGGATGCGATGTCGCAGTCGGGTCACGGCAGCGTCGACGGGTCATCGCGCGGGGGCTCGCCGGGCCCGACGTCGACGCGGTTGAACCAGGATCGGAGGGTCTCTTCCGGATCCGGATCGAACGACGGCGGGGTCTTCGGCTTCGTGACGCGGCGACGGTCGTCCGGGGCGTCGGGGTCGACGCTATCGATGACCCTGTCGTTGTCGCCCGTGCGCGGGAGGGACAGAGACCCACCTGCCCGAATACCCATACGGCTTCACAATCCGTTCAATTTAGGCCCGGGCAGATTTCACGGGGATGGAGTAACCGAGATCCCGGGAGTCTTGGACGAAGACACCGAGGAAAGATACTTTTTGGAACGTAAACGATCAGCGACGATGGAGCGTGTCACGTTCTGGTCCGTGCTGTTCGTGCTCGTGGGGTACCTCCTGGTCGGGGAGTTCGCCTACGTCACGCACCCACACGCGCCGTCCGACATGTCCGACACGTTCAACACGTTCAACATGCTCACGGCGTACTCTACACACGATGGCACGATGCTGGCGGCGACGGCGCTGGCGGGCGTATCGGCGCTGGTGACTTATCCGGTCAGCCACTTTGTCAGCCGAGCGGCGCTCGACGACGTATACGTGGCTATGGCGGGTAAAGAGCGCGCGTTTCCGGGGCGGGCGCCGCTTAAGCGACATATGGGTCAGACGTTGGTGTTCGTGGGAATGACCACGGCGACGGCGGCGTTGGTGAGGGACCTAGGCGCGGTTTTCCGGGTGTTTGCGTCGATAGGTGGATCGCTCGTCGTTTTCATCATGCCCGGGATTTTGCTCCTGCAACCGAAGTACCACGCCGTCGGTATTGACGTCGATGGATCTGTCGGGGACGGGGACGGGGATACACAGGGTGCCGACTTTGGAGGACGGGTGCCGACTGGGGAGACCGGGGACGAGGAGACCGCGGGTGGACACAGGCGGGTACGAAGCAGGCACTGGACAGAGATGGGCGACTCCATCGGCGGGTACGACGAGCTAAACTTTGGCAGCGGATCCGTCACCGCCCTGGACTTTCCTTTACTTCGCCGGGGCGGCGACGATACGAACAACGACACCCGGAACAAGGAGAGAAGTGTGCCGATGAGGGCGGTGGCGCAAGGGGTGGCGCTGGTGTCCATGGGCGGGTTGATCACGATCGCCGACGTGTACCTGACCTTCTTTCGAAAAGAATCGGGTTGGGGCTGGACGACGTATTCGTAGACTTAACTAAGAGAGTCTAATTAATTACTCACGTGTCTTAATGATGAACCTCTGATTATTACATTCGGTCCTACAACTTGTAATACGGCAGCGTCTTGTTGTTGTCGCTGCATTGTACACTGTGTACTGTTACATACAGGGTCTCGTGCGCCGTGAACGAGGGTTCGATAATATACCCACCGCCCGGCCGTGATTTTTCTTTTCTTACGTAGCTTTCCTTTCTCCTTCTCCCTCCTCATACATCATGAACAACACGCTTTACTTTAAAAGTACTGCTCGAGCTCCTTGAAGAACCACTTCTTCGCCTCGGCACTCCACTTGAACTCGTCCAGCACGTACAACGCGGTGTCCAGCTCCACGTTACTCACCGCGGACTGAACAACCTTACCGCTGCGGCGCCTGACATCCCTCACCGGACCGTCGGTGACGAGCTTCAAGATCCGTCGCGCCTGCGTGATGTCAATCACCGTCAGGTTCGCCTCGAAGTCACGAACGGTGGCGAGGATCTTCTTATCGAGCTTCAAGTTGTCGATAATCTCCATCGAGTTGTGGTATTTATCGTGAAGAAGAGAGTCGCGTTCGGATCTGAACGCGACTGGTCGCTTAGCCACCGCTTTCTTGCCGGTGCCGGTGGTGATGGTGAACGTCTCCATCGCCATGGTGGGGTCCTGGTAGGAGAGCGACGCGTGCTTGGACTTGTTAAATGTCTTTTGGCCGGCGTCGGTGGCGTACCACTCGTTCATCCAGCGCTGCGCCTCCTCGGCTCTGGCGACAATGGCTGCGCGATCTGCGATTAGGGAGTCTCCAAATACGAACATCTTGGGCTCGAAGTACTCCTTGTCTCTCTTGGCGGACGCCACGGAGGTGAGCGCGAGGAGGGTGAGGATGCCGACGCCTCCGAGGGTGGCGAGGGACTGTTCCGGTGGGATGGCCTCGAACGTGTCGGCGGCGGTTTCCACTCCGGAGGTTAATCCAACGCCAATTTTGGAAACTCCGTCGATCACCTCGGGCGGGATTTCCATCGTGCGTAGCTCCTTGATGCCGCCCTGGAGCTGCGCCGGGATGGGCACGTTGCCGATCTTGTCCATCGGTGGGGTCTTGAGGGACTTGACGGGGGTGGCGGTGACGTTGGTGAGGGCGAATGCGCCGACGAGGAACGCGGCGGCTGCGGCGAGGACGGAGTCTTCGTATGGCTTCTTAGTCACCTAGCCGGAGTTCTTGTATCCGTAGTCACCAGGCTTGGATTTGGTGAGGAAGACGGTGCCCTTGGTGGACGACGTGATGGTCCGTTTGGCGGTCTTCGTACCTTGGGGTTTCTGCTTGTAGTTGATGATGTTTGAAGCGCCGGAAAAGATTTTCTGCGCTTTTTGAATCTTTTGCGCTTTTCGATCGGAGTCCACGCTGCCCTTCTTCAGAGGCGTGATGTTGTAGCGGGAGGACTTGAGGGATTTGGCGCCGGGGGCGTCGATCTTGGTGGCGTCGAGGGATTTGGTGGTGGTGGTGTTGACGCCGGTCTTCTTGCCCGCTTTGGTGACGATGTTGGAGCGTCGGTGCTCGACGGATTCGGAGGATTCGGATGTTGAATCGTGAGGGCTCGCCAATCCGCGCCAGACGGCGCGTCGCGCGCGCTTCTCACTGTACTTCTTCCCCGCGGATCCGAGGACGGTGGCGAGGAGGAGGAAGACGGAGGTGGAGATGAGCGTGGTGTCCAGCGTGCCATCGACGCCCGCCTGGGTCGTCGTGACGGCGGCGGGGACGTTGACGGCGAGGTCGGCGAACTGCGGCGCGTACACCGTGGGGGGCATGAGGTGCGACGCCAGGGCGGCGTGCGCGGGTTCGACCGCGACGATGGCGACCGCGATGCCGGTGGCGATGGCGGCGGCGATGGCAGCCTCGTTGTTGGCATCCATGGACTTGTCGCGGAGCTTACCCTCGCGCTTCAGGCGGACGCCGATGGCATCGTCGCGCGAGTAGTTGGAAACCACAGCTGGGATCGCACCGTCGAATCGTCGGGAATTGGAGTTGGCGACGATCCGTGACTTGAAGACGCGCTGGGTGGGCGCGATGCGGCCGGAGGCGGCGAGGTTGCCGAGGGTGGGAACGGCGAGGGAGTTCATGTCGGGTGCTTGAGTTCAAAGTCGGCGGTGTTGTTCGCGCGTCTTCGATATGACGGAACCGCGCTGCACTTCCCCGCGTCTCACTTTCAAAAAGCAAAAAAGGGTAAAAAACCGAGTTGCGAAAAATATCCAATTTCGTGACGGGGCAGCGTGTCTAATTAACTCAAGAATGACGGTCTGATTTTCGAAAGCGAATCAGCTGACGTGGACTTCTCACGATCATATGTCTATAGGTTAGGAAAGCTCTGTACTAATTATGATATAGGGACTCTCAATTCACAATATCGAGCGCTTCTCGTATGGTTTGTGGTCACACGCGGACCGAGATTCATTATGGATAAAATTTTCGACGCCTTGGTGACGTGCGAGTATCCCCGTCGAGCCGCAGGCTGCACTGCACTGCACCGAAGGCGGCACCGAACCACGGGCATCGAAACGAGCATGTCGGCCACCACATCGTCCGCGTCCCTATCCGCGGTGGTCTCGATCAACGCGGCGCACACCCGCGGCGCATCGTCCCGCCGCGCCGCCCGCGCCGCGCCGTCGTCCGCCTCGGATAGGGCCTCATCGATGATTGTTCGCTGCGACGCCGGAAAGGGTTCCGAGAGCGATGCGTCCACCTCGGGCCATAGACTCAGGCTGGACCGCCGCGCGCTCTTCACCGGCGCCGCGTGTCTGACTGCCGCGTCCTCGCTCACCCTCGCCGCACCCCAACCCGCCCGCGCGGTGTTCGACGGAAGCGACAGCAAGATGGTCGGCGCCTACCTCCCCGCGGGTCCCGACGGCCTCTTCCAGTTCGAAGCGAGGGCGCCGCGCACCCCGGCTCTCCGCGCCGGCGCCCTCGAGCCTTACTCCATCCTCCTCCCGCCGGAATTCAAAGAAGCGCCGGTATCAAACGCGCGGTCAGGGAACTACTGCCAGCCGCGGTGCGACGAAGCCACGACCGAGGTGCAGTTCGTGGATTCCAACGCGGGTTCGCTGCAGGTGAGTTTATTTTATCATAATAATCCTAAGCACTTACACGGGCAATTAGAATGCTGACGTTGTGTTTTTCTTTATTCACAGATCATCATCATCCCGACCACCAAGCTACTCATCGCCAAGCAAGACCCTTCCATCGAGGACGTCGGCGCGATCGACGGGATACTAAACGCCATATCACCCGCCATCACGGGATCCGTCGCCGCGGAGCCCGAAGAGGTTGTGTACTCACGAGCCGTCACCAAGGACGGCAAGAGCTACTACGAGTACGAACTGCTGGTGAGTAGTTTCTTTTAATCTTCTTTGTACGGGCAATTAATAAACTGACGGCGGCGTGTTTTGTTCATCACAGACCCCGTTCGCGGAGTTTGGCCTCCACTCCGTCAGCGCCATCTCCACCAACAAAAACTACGTCATGATCGCGACCATCGCGGCGTCCGAGAAGCAGTGGGCGAAGAGCGAGAAAAACCTCAGGAAAATAATCGACTCGTACCGCGTCTGCGTCAAGTAAAGGGTTTTGTTCGGGAGGAGGCGTACTATCTACTTACGAAGGTATCTCAGAGAGGAGAGGGTGAAGAGTATCATATCGTAACACGTAAGGGGTCGCGAGATGGACCTCTCGACCCCGTCAATAACATCACACAGTAAGATTAATTTCGTCAGTACCTTCGTAAGATTAACTTGGTTCAGTTTCGCATGCGTTTGCCCAAGGGCGTCCCGCCGCCTCCCTCCTCCACGCACAACACCGCCGCGTGCTGCCCACCGAACGACACGGCGCTGAATCGCTTACCAGCCATCGCCTTGGTCGGCTTCAACGGCTCGGGCGTCGCCGCGTCGGACTGGTCGTCGCCGCGGCCGAGCTGACCGATATCCCCGTACCCCCACACGTACGCCTCGCCCTCGTTCGTGATGCACGCGCCGTTGCCCATGCCCCCCGCGGCGACGGACACGACAACCTTGCCGTCGAGGCCTGCAAACAAAACGGATCACGTCAGTCTAACTTCCCATACGGAAACAAAAAATAAACGTACCGTGCACCCGGCCTGGAACCGGCTTGGGCTCGTCGTCCTTTGGGTCAATCCCCATCTGCCCTAAACGACCGTACGCGGCCCGACCGAACGTGTATACATGTCCAGTCTTGGTCAGCATGCACGTGTGCGTCTCCGCGCCGTCGCCAGACACGAAACCCTTCCCGCATAACGCCGGGACTTTTTTCGGGAAATACTCATTCTGCGAGCTCCCAGGCTTGTCGTTGTCGTACGGCAAGCCTGTTTGCCCATACGAGTTGAGACCCCACGCGTACACCGCATCGTCTCGAGTGCAAATCGCAAACGAGTGCATCTGCCCCGAGACGATCGCGGACGCCGGAGGGATGTTCGGAACCTTGCTGGGCGTCACCAACAATCGCTTAGCTTCGACGTCGCTTTTCGACATGTTATCAGCCTGCGTCTCCGGTAAACGCCCCAAACGTCCTTTCTCGCCGCATCCCCACGAATACACGTCACCAGCCTTGGTCAGCGCTATGACGTGGTCGGTTCCCGAGGCGACGTTTGTGACCCTCGAGCCGTCGGTACCGTCGGGCTGTAAACAAAACACTTACCCGTCAGTCTCTAATTGCGCATACGATGATTAAAATAAACGTACCGTGTATACCACAATTGGCGTGCGCACCACCTGCTCGTCCACGGTGAACGCCCACAAACCTGAGCTGCTTCGAAAGGCGCCCCACGCGACGATCGCGCCGGAGTCGGTGGCGACGGCGACGTGCGAGTCGCCGGTTGACACGTCGATGGCGGCTGCGTTGTTCGGCATGGTCACGAGGCCTGGCTTGGTCTCGGCTCCCTCAACGTCCTTCCTCGCGTGTCTTCCGAGCGCGCCCTCGTCGTTGACGCCCCATGAGTACAGAAGCCCGCCCTGGCACACGGCGAGCGTGTGCATGCCGCCGCACACGATCTTCAGCACGGTGTTGGTGCCGCCCGGTATGGTGTTGAGCAGCTTTGGGCGGGTGAGCTCCATGTTGAACCGCTCCATTATTTCGTCGCCGAGGCCGAGCTGGCCGGCGTCGCCGCAGCCGAAGACGAAGACTGAGCCGCCCTCGTTCGAGTCCGCGGCTTGCAGTGAGTTTTGCCGGAGCAGCTCGCTTCTGTCGGAGACGTCCGCGAAGTCTTCCTGTTTGTGAATGCGGGGTGGGTGGGTAAATGTGGGTTTAGTGGGTTAGGATGTGACCGGTCGAGATGGAAAGAGTCATGGAGGGTTTTATGAAAGTTCGAGGGATCGGCGTCGCGGGTGTGGGTTCGTAACGAGTGGGTGCATCCTGTGTCACGTGTACGTACCCTTAGCTTCTTTGAGTGTTTGAGGTATGAGTTGACCTCCATTTCGAACACCTTCGATGGATCTCGCGCCATCTTACGTCGAAGATCTTCGAGGAACATCGCGTTCAGGTGTTCCCTGTGTTTTTTGTAGGTCACCGCGCGTGCGTCCATCTGTTGCGCGGTCTGCGGGGTGAGCGGCGCCGCGAGGGTGAACGTCTCATCGCGGCCTCGCTTGCTCATGGTGTGTGTAAGTGACTTCGCTCGAAGGGAGGACGAAGGTTGCGTCGTCGGGTGCGTCGCGGGTAGTGAGGTAGTGAGAGCAGCAACCCTAGGGGAATGAATCTGAGAGTTCGGCACCTGTCCGGGCCGTTTGGAGTCAACACGAAAAATTTGCTTCCATTTTTAGCCGCGCGAAGCTTCCTTCCGCCCAGCGACTGGATCGATGGCCGCCATCCAGACCGGTGGCCCCGACGGCGTCACCCTGCACGGCATCGAACTCGTCCGTCGATACGTCGGCGACGTCAACCCCGCCGGTTTAAGGCACGGCAAAGGCAAATACGAGTTTCCCAATCCCGCCTACACCTACGAAGGGGATTTCGTGGAGGGGCGCAAGCACGGCGCCGGGACGTTCACGACGCCATGCGGCGGCAAATACGTCGGAGACTTCGTCGATGACGAGATTACCGGGCGCGGCGAGCGCGTGTGGGGCGACGGGAGAGTATACGATGGCGCGTTCAAGCTCGGCGAGATGCACGGTGAAGGAACGCTGAGACGCCCGGACGGTGGATCTTACACGGGCGAGTGGGCGATGAACAAACGACACGGGCGCGGACATGACACGCACGGACCGTCGGGGGATGTGTACGTCGGCGAATGGCAGGACGACATGCGACACGGGTGCGGTAAATCCACGCTGAAAAGCGCCGGGGATGAGACCTACGACGGCGAGTGGCAGCGAAACCTTCGTCACGGCCGAGGACAGATGGCGAACGCGTCGACGGGAGAGACGTATTCGGGCGAGTGGCACGAGGGCAAGAGGCACGGCGAAGGGAAAGGCCACCACGCATCCTCCGGCGTCGACTACGTCGGTGAATACGTGCACGACGACCCGAGCTCCATCCCAGACAACTGCGACGTGGAAGTCGTACCGCAGCGGCCGCCGCGGGGCGACGACGAGCCCGAACCCGAGCTCGACGAAGGCGAAGATCCACCCGCGTGGGGAAGCGAAAAAGATCCGATGCGTGTGACGCAAGGCGAGGGGGTGCCCGGGCCGTTGCGGCTGACGGTTCGATTGCCGTACGTGCCCCCACCGCCGCCGACTCCACCGCCGGAAGAGGAACCCACGAATGAGAAGGAAGAGTCCGGGGAAGAAGGCGGCGAGGAAGAGGCGCCCGGGGATGGGGATGAAGAAACTGAGAAACCGATCGAACCGCCAAAGTTTGGCGAGGTCGCGTCGCACGAGTCCGGCCGGCGTTTCCAATGTTTCCTTCACGCCGGCGCCCCGACGGCCGTGGAGACTGACCCGGGAACAAATGACGACTCGTCGGTGGTGACTGAGCACGTGTGGAGTTACGGGCGATGGACGTACGGCGACTGCGCTGAGAAAGGACTCTCGGATGAGTCGAGCGCCATGACATTCACCGCGAGTGATGGACACTGCGAGGTGGACGGGATTTCCATTTGTGAGGATACGGAACCTGGGGTGTACACGCTGGTGGTGCGTGATGTGACGGCTGGTAGGTACGGCGAGCTTGGGCGGGTTCACGACGTGCACGTGGTGATCGACGTGAAGGCGAAGCCGGAGCCGGAGGAGGCGGCTGAGTGATGATTCGATCGAGTTAGTTTTTGGCTACCTTTTAATTCTAGACTCCCGCTGCCTACCCTACCCGTGCCAGCAGGTGGACGGTCCCTTGAGCCACCGTTTGTCCAACTCCGCGATGGCGCAGCTGTGCTTTTCCTTCCCGAGCTTCTCGTTCACCTCGTTGTGCCGCTCGCACAGCCACACGCTCAGCGCGGTTCTGCTCTCCACCTTTGGAGGATCGCGGTTGACGTCTTGCCGGAAATCTTCGGCGCAGTGGGTGCACGGGTAGAGATCCCCGAGTGCGTCGAAGAACCGCCTCGCTTGGACCTTGCGCAGCGCGTCGGGACGATCGGGGTAATAGGCGGCCATCGTGTGCAGCAGCGCCCACGTGCCGCGCCCCAGCTCCTCCTTATCGACAGGGCATTCAGGGTGAGCCCCTTCGGAGCTCACGACACCGTCACCTGAACCGCTTCGTCCCGATGACGACGCGTCACCGCCGCCCTTGGTTGATCCGGCGCCCTTCGATGCGGTGCGTGCGCGCATCATGGCGAACATGTCGTCCTTGACCGCGCACACGGGCTTGTCGCAGTCCGGGTCCGTCTCGCCTCCCGCCATATCACCGCCGCGCCCGAATTGTGGCGACTCGTCAATTGAGCAAACTCGTCATCACCGAAAACTCGTCGCCTTTCCCGAGGATTTGATGATCCAACCGTCGTCGTTGCACCCGACCACTCGAAGGTGGCGCTTTCAGACCCGGTCCATCGCGTACACGCCGGGCTCGATCGTCACGCGTCGGCTCAGTGCGTACCCCGTACGGATAGACTCGAGAAGAAGCGTACACCGCGGACCGAGAGGCACCCGGGCAGGGCATTCATCGAATTTTCTTACTTTGGACACAGCCGTCATGTCATGACGATGCCGATCTGAGAGGAGGTATCCGATCGAGGCGCGAAGATGAAGCTCAAGATGCGGTCGCTGGCGCCCGCACCGGAGGCTGGGCGTGGACCCACGACCCCGCCGGAGCACGAAGAACAAGCGGCGGGTGGGCTCCAGCCGAGCTCCAGCCTAGCGCTCGGGGCGGTCCCGAACGCAGAGGCGGCGAACATGAGATCCTCCTCGACGACCGTGTCCAAACGATCCGCGGGCGGCCACGACGAGTTCCTCGACGACGACGAGCGGTCCTTCAGGGACGACCTCGCACAATTTCTCACGTTCAGGTCCCGGCACGATCTGTACTCGCCAATCTTCCTCGGGACCCCGCTGCCTTTCCGAGCGGTATTCAGCAAAGTCCGGGCGTTGGGCGGCTACGACACCGTGTGCGAACAGAAGCTCTGGATGCGCGTGTGCAGGTACGCCGCGAACGGCAAGGACCTCAGCGGCCAGACCTCAGCTTCGTTCGCCATGCGTAAAAACTACGAAAAGACCGGGATGCTGCAGTGGGAAAGACACCTCGGCGTTGACGACAACCTTCCGACTAGAAGTTCAACCCTACAAAATGATCGAAGTCGAAGCCCCGGCGTCCTCGGCAAGGGGCGGAAGCTCTGCGGGACGTGCGACGGCATCGTCGGCTCCGCGACGCGCGTCTGCCCCCACTGCAACGTCACGATCCTCGCGGGTAAACGAGGTACGAATTCGACCGAGAACGACGTCGAGGCGCGTCGAGTCGTCAACCGGAAAGTCGTCAGTCTCAACGCCGTCGCCAGCGGCTACCATCCTCGGGTCCGCCTGGTCAGCGGAGACGATGACGTCATGGACCCGGGCGGCTTGGATGGACTAATAACGATGGAAGACAGCTCTGACGATGACGTGGACGACGAGGAGCTCGCCAGGCTCGAGGAAAAGGTCACCGCGGCTCGAGGCGCGCTGGAGGAAAAATCAAAATCGCTCCGAGAGAAACTCGCGCTCTCTACCGCTCCGATGGTGAACACGTCCAAGGTGGGTGCTTGGCTGTCGTTCGGGGAGGACTGCCCGCTGACGCAGGACGCCAGCGCCGCGTTCTTCGTGCGCGGGTTCGATCCCGACGGCCGCCGACCCAGGTGGGCGCAGTGCCAGGGCTGCGCCGGGTGGAGAAACCTCGGCGACGCTCACTCGGGAAGCCGGCGCGGAACCGAGACACTAAATGCTCATACGAGTACCCAACGGCGTCGAAGGATCGCCAAGGAGGATATGGACGACGAGACAGACACGCACGACGAGTTCATGACTGAACTCGACGCCAGGCGCGCGGCGTCGCGGGCAAGGCGGCTAACGTTAAGCGGGTGGTGAGTTTATTTTAATTCTCGTATAGGCAATTGGAATGACGTTGTGTTTTGTTTACAGGGCGCCCGAGCTGGTGGAAACGCACGTGTACGGGGGCAGCCGAGGTAATACGCTCGGTTGGGGATGTGAACCGACACCAACCGAAGAGCCGATGGCGACGACGGAGGAGCTCCGGGGCGCCGCGGTGGAGGCTGCGAGTCGCGTGAACGCGGGCGGGGTGGTCGGAAGGGTGGCGAGTGCGGTGGACGCTCTCGCGGCGGCGGCGACGGCGCTGGCGACCGGTGGTACGTATGAGCATTTAGTCAAAGGCGAAGTCGAGACGCCCAGGGTGCCGACTCCCCAGGGGGGTGCCCAGGGGGGTGCCCAGGGGGGTGCCGATGCCGGTCTTACTAACACAGCTGTGTCGAACCCGGTCACGCCCGTGGGTTTCATCGAAGCTCCCAGGGAAGGGAGCGACGGGGGGAGCGAAGCGTTCACGCTCGAGGCGATGGTCGCCGCGGCGGAGGCGTCCGAGTCTGGCGACCGAACGCCCGCTTCGGGTTTCATCGAGCCCGAGGGTTTAATCTCTCCGCCCGAAGCTGACGCCAGTATTCACGAGGAGGCTGGCGCTGAGGAGGCACCCGCGAAGGTCCCGCCGAAGCTCACGTTCGTGATGAAACGTCCGGAGAGAGCACGGGCGGATGGAGAGACGCGACATGCTCGAGAAGCGCTCGAGGAAAAAGAAAAGTCGCTCCGAGAGAAACTCGCGACGACGGCTCCTCCCCCCGAACTCGACCTCGACGCGAATTCGTCGGAAGAGGACGCACAGCTGTGTAAAATCGACGGCGTTGAACACGTTGAACACGTTGAACACTTGCTCCGACCCGTGGTGAACGACGGCGATCCGCCTCCGCCCACCCAGCTCTGCCGGTGCGTCCCTCGCGTCCCGACCGGCTGGCGGCGGTGGGAAACGATCCGGGCCAAGCCCAACGCTAACGGTTCCATGGCGGCTGATTGCTACTACAGGACTCCCGATGATCCGCACGGTAGCCGCTCGTACGTGTTGCGGAGCGAGAAGGAAATTGAAGAGTTTCTTTCCGAAGACGCGGCGCCAAACGGGTGCAATCGGTTCTCCTCGGGTGAGCAATTAGTGTCGGTGGGGATGTTCTGGTGCAGGCCGTTCACGCGGGCCCGGACGGGTGGCAAGCGACGGGCACGGACGGGTACGGAGAACTTACCGGGAGAGGCGGGCCGGGCTCCAAAGACGCACAAGTGGCGGGCTGAGCACCTGCTCGGGGGGGTAGACGCGGCGACGGCGGCGTCTCGTGAGGTAGGGTCACCGCGCGTGGAGGAGCCGGCGAGGGATCCGCTGAAAGTTATCACGGAGGAGGATCGCGTGTCGGAGCCGGAGCCAGTTGACGCCGCGCCGGAGCCGGAGCCGGAGGATACAGTGCAAGTTACCACGGAGGAGGAGCCGGAGCCGGAGCCGGGGTTGTTTGTTCCCCAGCTCGCGGCTCTGCCCTCCCCGGCGCCGCCGCCCACGCAGCCGGTGACTCAGCGCCCGGTCACCACTCCGCCACCGAGCTCTCCGCCATCGGGACCGATCGCGCACGCCGCCGCCGCCGTCCCGGATGACATCGAAGCGATGCGCGAGCAGATCCGCGCCCAGCTCAAAGAGGAGCTCCGGGCGCAGGTGGAGGCTGAGCTGAGAAGAGAGATTGCGGCTGAGTACGTGACTGCGCGAAACGCGGCGGACGAAGACGCGCGGGCGGAGCGCGTGATGCACGAGAGCAAATAGACCGCACCCACACGTTCAGTGGTGGATAGCTTCACACGGAGGCGTACGAATGAATAGCGAACGAACGACACGCGTCACGTCACGAGTAGACGATGAAAAATGAAAAGAATGTAGCAAATCAATTGAAAGGGTGCGGTGCCTAAAAGTCGTAAAAGCCTAAGGGAAACAAACGGAAACACACGGTCAACTGCGGTCAACTGCGTCATGGACAGCTGTTGACGTTCGTATCACTCGATGTGCCACACGTTTTGGCGCTCGCCCACGGCGTCGTTCATCGTATCGCCGTCGCCTTGGCGCCACGTGAGTCGAACGTCGTAGAGCCTTTGATTTTCTTTCTTCCGTTGCATCTCGAGCCGGCCCTCGATGACGGCGCCGTCGGCGGCGGAGATGCCAGGGGAGAGGTAGAACGCCTGTTGGCCCCAGTGCGTGGCGCCGTTGGCGCCCGGCGCGGTGGTCAGCTCCACGTCCGTCTCGTTCGGGTTCTCCTGTGAGCAAAAGGTTCTCCCGTCAGTACAGTTGCCATTTTGCGAACATAAAAAGAAATAGAAATAGGGAAAAGAAACTAACCTTGGAACCCTTGAAAGAGACGTCGAACCAGCCGGCGAAAGCCCCAACCTCCGACGGACCCGACGGGCCGTTCTCGGTGACCCGTAAGTCGAAAGGCACGTCCAGGTTCTTGATGTCCTCCAGCGTCACGGTGTGCAAGTCCCAGTCGCAGATGACGCTAGCCTTACCCAACAGCTGAGACGGGTGAATGTCGACCCACGAGCTGGTGTTGAGGAAAAACTCGCGCTGCTCCGCGTCGAACGTGTCCGTCAAGGCGCTCATGTCCACGCCGTAGTGGTCCTTGGTGTCGTCCACGAACTCGTCCCACCCGCGGCAGGAATCCTCGTAGTCCGCCGCCTTTTGCACACTGGCGCCCGTGCGAATGGGAGCGATTGACATTGTGGCGTGCGAGGGAAACATGCAGCCGCCGGGTTTGAGCCACTTGTCCCGCGCGACAATCACGGAATCGAACATGGACTCGCGCAGGAGGAAGTACCCCATCCACTCGGAGATGATCACGTCAACCTTCTCCGGCAGCTCAACCTCTTCAACCGTGGATTGGATGATCTGTTAAGAGTAAAAGAAACACGATGTCATTATAATTGCCCATATGATAGTACGGAAATACAAATAAACAAATAGAAATAGACTCACCTCGACCACGTTTTCTAACCCGTTTGCTGCGACGAGCTTCCTGGCGTGGACCGCCATGTACGTCGCCTCAACCGCGTATACTTTCCGTGCGCCGCATTGCGCGGCCCAGATGGCCAGGATACCGCTTCCGGTCCCCACGTCCAGTACCACTTTATCTTTGAACTGCTTCGGGTTCAATCGGACAGAGTCGTGGTAAGCCGTCATTCGTTTTTGGTCCTCGAGCATGTCTTTTTGGTGGTAGAGGTATCCGTATGTGCAAAAGTAGTTTGCAAAGTCGGCGTCTCCGATCTTGTCGGGTTTGAGCACGACCATGTCGCTGTCCTTTGGGGCGGTGGAGGGCGACATCGTGATGTTATCGGTTCCTTCGGTGGTTACTTCGGTGCGTCCGCGAATTTGTCGGCGGTGCGCTTTTAGGGGTGGGCGGGCGGCGAGTCGGAGTGAAGGGTCCGGTCGCTCGGTGCGCACGCTGCTTCTGTGGTGTGGTTGGATTGTGGTGTGGGATCGATGTGTTAGACGTGAGAAATGTGTGTAACGTCCACGTCGAGCGTTGGGCGAGGCGCCGGTGTAATAAGTCCCATAGGATCGGGCCGCAATTGTGCCGAGGATCTTCACGGCGCCGCCCAATTGCGCTGTGTTGAACATGGTGTGGCAATACACGCGCCTGGGGTCGTACCTGTGTAGTAGACGATGCGTCCCGCTGCTCGATACGAGCGCTTGGGTAGACGTGGTGTGGGCGTTACCGGGGAACCGGCGAGCGCGCTCGAGGTGTGCGTCACGGAAGGCGGCTGCGGCGGTTTATTTACATTTACGCTATTTTTCGGTGCCCAGGTGTTAGGTTCCTTCTTTCGTGACTGCGCGTGAGACTGCGAAGAGTGCTTCACCTCGGGACGATATTCGAATAAGTGTTTGTTTTCTCCGATGCAACAACGAACGGCGAGGACAGAGAAGTGGGTGGGTCCGGCGGGATCTTGCGCTCCACACGCCCGATACTACCGCCATGTTCAAGCTCACCAAGCTCACCAAGGCGGTCACCGAAGCACTGAACGCGGTACCCAACGTGGATGAGCTCGCCAAGTCTATGGGTGCCATGGAGGTGGACCCACGAGTCGTTTCGGAGCACGGGGGTGTGCACAGTGCCACGTGCCTCGCCTACGAGCCCACGCAGCGGATATTGGCGGTCGGCGTGGACACTGGGGTGAAGATCATCTGCGCCGACGGCGCGGAGGCGCTGCTCGCCACCCCAACGCACGTCGAGCCCGCGCGTTCAGTGGAGTTCATCGCAGGCGTCGGGCGGATCGTTCGGCTCAGTTCAGAGAGCGGCATCGACGTCCTGGACTTGCACTCGCAGCGATGCCTGGCGTCCACGCGGTGGATGAAAGACGCGACGTGCGTCGTCGGGCTTCGCGATTCGCCGTTCGTGATGGTGGGCGAATCCACCGGGTGCGTACGCGTCGCCGCGGTGCAACACGGCCCCGACGGAGCCGGCACACTCGCGCCCAGATCTTACAAAGGTGAGTTCATTTGTTTTATCTCCCGTATGGGCAATTAGATTGCGTGCTGACGTCGTGTTTTGTGTACAGTCACGCACGCAGCCGCGTTCGGCCGAATCGACTCATCCGAGTCAACATCAAACGCCCCAGCCGTCGTCGCGATAAAGCCCCAGCCCGGCGCGGAGTCCACCAACATCCTCATCGCCTACGAAGACGGCTCCATGTCCCTCTGGGACCTCCACGCGCGTCGACCGGCGGCGACGACACGAGTGAAATTATGCGGAATCTTTGCAGAGTCCGGCGGAGGATGCGTTCAGTGGCTGGGTGCGAGTGGGCGGTCCGTGGTGGTGGCGCACGATGACGGGCGGTTGGTGACGTATGGGGTGCCGACGGTGTACCCCAAGGCGCCCGTGTTGGCCATCGTGGTGACGTCGCAGTGCTTTCCGGGGGGTTCGGAGGGGGGCGGCAATTGCACGATGGATGGAAACGCGGAATTAACGGAGGAGGATGGACCGGCACCGGCGTTTGAACCGCTGCGACGGATCTGCGCCGTCGCATCGGGCAGATTCGTATCGCCCGTGCGGTCCGATGGGGGTGCATCTGTCCAGGGTGCGGTGCTGTGCGTGGGCGGCGAGGTTGTCGGCGCCGGCATGGACCCGGCCAGAGCGGTGCCCTTCAAAGTTTCGGAAAGCGGCGGCGAGAGCGCAGGATTAAATCCTTCACTCGTACGCACAGCTGTGTCGGCACCCTCGGCACCCGGGTCGGCACCCTCGTTCGCGCCCGTGGGTCCCGATGCGTCACCGATGCACTCGCTGCCGTGGTTCGGTCCGGTGCTGGACGGGGTGCTGATCACGCGGGTGGGACGACCGGAGTGTGTCACCGCCGCGTGCGTGCTGTCCGAAGGCGGTCAGATCCACGTACACGACTTGCGTTCCCTCGGGTAAGAGTTTATACAGCTGTGTCGGCACCCTCGGCACCCTTCCGCATGTCCGTATTGGCAATTTGTTTACTGACGCCGTGTTTTGTTTAACTCTTATTACAGGTGTAATCCCGTCGGCGGGGACGCGATTCCCGGGTCGGTGTCCATCGACGAACGTTCGGAGCACTACGACGCCGCCGCGGCCGCCGCCGTCGCGGCTGTCGTGGTGTCCGCCGCGAAGCTCCCGTGCGCTGAGGTGCTGGACCCGCTACCTGGCCTGAGCGGTACGTGCGCGCCGGCGTGTGCCGTCGCGTCTCCTCATCTGTCTTTGCGAAGAAAATCATCGACGAATTCGGGTTTGAATATTGATTCGGGTTTACACCGGGCTCACGCGGATCGGGATGCGTGGGGACACGAGTGGCCAATCACGGGCGGGCACGTGGACGACGCGGGTGCCAAGTGGGCCACGCGGCGGGAACGACTGATGCACCTGCTCGCGATTCCCTCGGGGTCCGATTGGAAGATTCGCGTTTTTTCAGACGAGCTCAAACCAGGGCGACTCGTCGAGCTCTGCGATCCACTCGCGCCGGGGCCCAACGCGGGAACGACGGCGGCGGACAGGGCGGTGACGCGGTGCCACGTGGCATGCGGCGGCTCGCTGCTGGTAGTTGGACGCGCGTGCGGGTCGGTGGAGGTGAGTTTATTTTAACTCTCATATGTGCAATTTGACTGACGTCGTCTTTTGTTCACAGGTCCACGTCGCGGCGCTCGAGTCCTCCGGAGGGAATACACAAAAAAATAAAGAGCGTTCGCCGTTTGAGAGCGGCGAACAAAAGGGTTTAATCCGGCAGCTGGACAGCGGACTGGACCTGGCCTCCGCCGGCGGTGGCGGTTCACATCCCCCCGGTGACGAGTCGGGTACCGAATCGCGAGGGTACCAGTTGGTGGGCGAGCTCGGTGTGCACGTCGCGGCGGTCACGTCTATTGTGACGGACGCGACTTGTTCGCTGCTTTGCGTGGGCGACGCCTCAGGTGTGGTCAGCCTCACGGATCTCACGAACGGGCTGATGCTGACCAACACGCGGGTGTTCACCGGGGACGGGGAGGGCGTCGGGTCCATGACTCTTTGTCCGCCCATTCTCGGAACGGGTCCTAAGATCGATAAGAACTTGGATCATACGGAAGGGAGCGGTACGATCGGTGGGGATACAGAAGAGGGCGAAGAGGGCAAAGGCGTGGGTGAAGAAGCGGAGACGTCCCGAGAAGTGGACAAGCCGCCCGCGGGAAATGTCCCACCCTCGCGGTTCCCCGGCGCCGAGGTTTTATGCGTCGCGAGCACCAAGTAAGTTTACTTTTACTTTCGTATTGGCAATTAGAATGACGTCGTGTTTTGTTTCCAGGTCCGCGGTTGTCTTTTTGGACACCGCGCTCGGCAAGTGTCACAAGACGACGTCGCCGAAGACGCCATCACTCGCGTTGGCCGTCGCGCCGCTGACTGTCAGTGGTACAGTGGCCGCTTCTGTCATGACCGGTGAGTTTATTTTGATTCTCGTACGGGCGATTAGAGTGACGTCGTGTTTTGTTTACAGGCGGCGCCGACGACGCGCTCCACGCGCGCGTTCACCACTCGCGTCTGTGGTTCAACTCGGAAGATGCGGCGGAAGATGAAACGGCGCGTGGTGGGGCGACTCAAACCGACGCATCGGCCACACACGTCGCGTTCGTCGGGGTGGCGTCCGCGACGGCGCTCCGAGTGTACCCCGCGTTTGGGGTTCTCAAAGGAGAGAGACACACCGTGAAAAAAACGACTCCCGACGAACCCCTCGTCGCCGCCGCGCTCGTCGTGCCCCGCGCGGCGGATGATGACGACGACGACGACGACGACGACGTGTCATCGGGATCCCAATCGGCGCGTTCCCCTCCCTCATGGCCCGCCGCCTTCGTAGCGGTGTCTTCGCACGGCCGGCTACTCACCTGGTCCCTCCCCGGGCTGACGCCGACGCGGTCCATCGGCCCGGTGCCGCCGCTGTCCGCCATGGACGCCGCTGGGTTCTGCGTGGACGGCGCGGTGTTCGCGATCGCGGGCGGGGGCGTGTCCGTGGCCAAGCTGGCGATCGCGCCGAGGAGCTCCCGCGGCGCCAAGGCGAAGCCGGAGAGCGGGTTAGTTCTTTACGATCACGAACTCGCGGCGGCGGCGGCGGCGGCGGAATCCGCCGCTAAATCCGCGTCGAGAACAAGTCACGCGGCTTCCGATCAAGACGCGAGTACGAGGGAGTTGGTTACGGGGAACGCGCCGTCCCCGTTCTCGCCCGAGGGAACCCCAGAGAAACAACGTAAGGGCGATCCACCCGGGAATCGAACCCAGGGCACAAACAACGATTTATCCAAGTCTGTGAACCACTTTTTGAAGGGCGACGGCCGAGCCGCGATGGCGTCGTTCGGGTCCGTGATGCGACGAACCAAGGAAAAGGCCGCCGTCGCGATGGTTCAGGCCAAGGAGAAGATCAAGACGCGCATGTCAGCCAGTGGCGCCGGTGACGGTTCATATCCCGGTGACGAGTCGGGTACGTACGAAAAAGGCCCTATGGATCTCGCGTTTTTATTCGCCGAGCCGGAGTGCCTCGAGACACCCGACGCGCCAGAGATCGTCCCGGAGAGAGAGGTCGCAAAGGTCGCCCCGCGTTTGAATGCCGCCGCGGGTTCGAATCTCGTCCGGGGCACTTCCGGATCGTCCGGGAAATCGTCCAACGAGGACGACGCGGACCGCGCGGCTCTGTTCGGATCGGGCGGCGGCGGCGGCGGCGGTTCATCTTCCGGCGTCGGTTCATCTTCGACCACGTCCTACCCCACCGCGCCCAAGCTGAACACCGCGGCGGACATTCGCGCCAAGTACGGCATAGGACGGAAGAAAGCGGATGAGGCGGATGGGATGACGTCCTCCCTGGAAGCGACCAGAGACAAGCTGGCGGAGCGGGGCGAACGCTTGAAGGGCATCCAGGACAAGACGGAGCGGATGCAGTCCGACGCGGATGACTTCGCGTCCATGGCGGAGAAGTTACGTAAGCAACAGGAAAAGTCGTGGTGGTGACGAGATAGATATATCTATCCATCGTCGTCGACTGATAAGAGTCTTACTACCGAGAGTAGTCTAATAAAAAACGAGCCACCTAATGACTAAATTCGCAACCCAATTCGCTAAGACCCGCCTTCGCCTTTCCCGTCCTCGTCCTCCTCCTCTCGGCTCCATCCCGACAACCGGAACACTTCGGAGAGGGTCAGGGCACACACCAGCCCGGTCCCGCCCACGATCGCCGCCCCCGCCGCGCCCACCACGAACGGAGCCGGACCAACCCCGATCACCGACGCGACACTCGTGCTGAGACCCACCGCGGAGAGAGCTGTGCCGAGACACACCTGTGAACAAAACACTTGAAGTCAGTCTAATCGCCCATACGCAAATAACAATAAACGTACCTTCGCTCCAAACGTGTCACCGAGGGCGCTCATCGCGTGTCTCCACCGTTCACCCCGCGACTTGTCCGCCAAAGTGTCGTGGTACGCGTCACCGCACGTGCGCAACACCGCCATTCCCACGAACGCTTTCAGAAAGAAAGGAATCGCCTTTGAAGTCATCCCGGTGGATCCGCCTTTGACAAAAGATCCATTCGCAAGGTGAGAGGCTGCCAGCGCGGGAACGGCGAACGCCAGTGCCATGTTCCTCATCAGCTTGGTCACCGTCGCGGACTTGAACGCGCGCTCGTCGTCGTACGCCTGCGTGTACGTCAAACCCGCGCCCATGACCTGCGCGGTGTCGTGAACAGCCAACCCGAGCCACATCCCCGCGGCTTCAGAACATTTTCCTAACATTGAATGAGCCAGATGCGGCGCCGCTAGCATGGCGCACGATCCCCACACCACGACGTTGGCCACCGCGACGGATACCTCCGCCTGCGTCGCGGCGATCGCGGGCGCGAGCGCGGACACCGCGGTGACGCCGCATATGGACGTGCCCGCGGCCAACAGTGAACCGAGCCTCGGATGCAGCCCCGCGGATTTTGCAATCTTCGGTATGAGGAATAGCCCTGCGCCGACGGAGATCAAGACTGGGACGAGGGCGAACGTGCCGGATTCGAGAAGGTCCGATGCGCTCAGCTTGGCGCCGACGCACACGATGCCGATGCGCAGCACGGTCCCGCTCGCGGTCCGCAACCCCGGGCGGACCCATCGTGGGAGCGTCACCGCGTTGTTTATTGCAGCCCCGAGCAAGATTGCTAGGGGCACCCCCGCGACTGGCGTGCCGACCGCGGTGCTGATGTGATCGGCGACCGCGAAACCTCCTTGGGATACCGCGAACGCGACGCCTAAACCGGGTAGTGACGCGATGGCGTCGGCCACGGCGCCGTCGGAAGGCGGAGCCTTCGGTGGAGGCGCGGGAGGGTGGGAGCTCAGCGAACGCTTCGTGATGGCCCACGTGTTTGTCACCCATTGGCACCCATGGTGCGGCGTCCGAGACTGTGCTGCGTGCGTCCATATAGTCGCGGGGTGGGCGACGTGCGCGCGCGAGGTCGTCGCGACGCCTCCCCGTGTCGCGACACGCGCGACTAGCGCCCCAGCGGCGCGCCACCGAGACATCCGCGCCGGCCGGCTGTGTTCGTCAGCCCCGAGGCTACCTCTTACGCACGCCACACAAAAGTCGGCACGAAGTGCGACGTGGCCGCGTCCTGCTTCACATCTCGCGAGTCACTTCCTTCACGCGCACAGCTGTGCAGTCGAAGAGACATCGACATGACCTCCATCGTCGCCTCCACCGCCTCCTCCACCGCGTCCATCCGCGTAGCCGCGCCCGCCTCCGCGCGCGGCGTCGCCCGCGGATGCGCCCGCGTCAACGCGCGCCACGCGTCCAAGCGTCCAAGCGTCAGGATGAAGGCGATCGAGGCCGAGACCGTCTCCGTCGAGAGTGAGAAGGTCACGGCCTTCTACGCCGACCAGATGGTCGACGAGGCCGGCATGCTCGCGCAGAGCACCTTCCCCATCGCCCCCGAAGACCTCATCGCCAAGTGCAAGCTCATCCTCGCCAAGAACAACGGCGGCGAAGACCCGTCCCTCCTCGCCGCTGACTTTAAGTTCGTCGCACCGGTGGTGGGCCCGCTGAAGAAGGACCCGTTCCTCGCCGCGTTCCAATCGTTCAAACTCGACGAAGGCTTCCCGGACGCCAAGTTCAACTACTACCACTTCAGAGTCGATCCGTTCGAGCCCTCACGGGTGTGGTACGACGCCCGGTTCTTCGGAACAAACACCGGCGATCTCATCGGAGGTGAGAGTTTATTTTTATTTCCACCGTACAGGCAATTAGAATGACGACGTTACTTAACTCGTATAGGCACCCTCAAAGCGACGAATAAGAAGGTGGAATCGCCCCCTCAGTCGTGCTCCATGTGCTTCAACGACAACGGCGAATGCACGCAACTGACTGTTGGATACGTCATGGACAAACAGCTGGGTAACACCGGGGGGCTGGGCGGCGTGTACGGCATCTTATACGCAATCGGATACGGTACGTTTATTTTAATATTTGTATGGACAAATATAATGACGGCGTGTTTTATTTACTCGTACAGGATTGCCGTTTCCCGAAGCGCAGCCCTGGGAGAAGAGCTTTCAGTACTCCGCGTTCACGACGTTCAGCGGTCTCACGCAGGAGCTGCAGAAGTTCGTCAAGGGCCTCGGCGGCGGGGACTGATCCAGTCGTAGTCTATATGCTCGGGGGAGCCCGTGGGAGACACTCACACTTAAAACGCACATGCTCGCTGTACCATGAATAAACACAAAACTTTGCTTTCAAGTGTTAGCGCTAGTGCTACGTGACCGTATCGTGATCACAAGTCCGGTGCGGGTAAATCGCTCGTGCTTTGGAGCAACCTACCCGAAAGGAACCCTAAACCGGGGTTAATAACCCGTCATATCAGCGCCGCGAAGCACGCGACGAGATACCCGAAAAACAGTAAAAACGGATTATCCAGCGAGTGCGGCGCGACCATCTCCAATATCGTGATCATCACCGGCAACACGCACACGAAGAATATGAGCTGCCCGGTGGACATGGTGCTGAGATATATCAACACCGACACCAGGGTTCCGAGAAAAACCGTCGTGGAACCTTCGATGGATCGAGTGAAGACCCGGTCGCCCGAAAATAAGCCCCGGGTTCGATACTTGTGCGTCCCGCCGAACCACTTTTTATCTTCCCAAAACACCGCGACGGGTTCCGCTAAGCCGTCACCGATCGCCACCGCGAGGATCGGGATCATCGTCCACTCCGCCGCGTCCATTATTCGTAACGTGACGGAGAAACCCGCGATGATCACGATGGAGAACGGGATCTGGATCCAAGCGTATATTTGCGACAGACCTTTGTCTTCGGGTCTGTCTGACGAAGCGTACATCGTCTGGACGAATGAAACGCTTCGACGCACGGGTTTGGTGATGAGAATCAAGATCCAGCCCACCAAATTCACGTTCCACAGCGCCCACACGATGGCGTGCGCTTCCGATAGAGGCTGTAATACACAAAACACGAATTGATCAGTCTAATTGCCCGTATGGAAAGATGAAAGAATAAGCTCACCATGTGCGCGTCGAACCAAAACGGAACTGCGAAGAACGCCACGTGGATAACCTTGCGCGTGTACGCCACCTTCCACCCTTTGTTCTCCACGAACCATCCCATGGCGTATAAAAGTAACGTCAAAAAAACGGCTTTCGCGAGCAAGCTCAGGAACAGCAACGCCGCGTCGAGTTCCGCCGAGGTGGCGGTGAGGAAACAAATGAAGCCCAGAAAACAGCACTGGAAGATTAGGGCTGCTCCGATCAGCGCTTTGGCGTTTTGCTTGAAGAAGAGCAGGAACGGGTCGTCTTGTTTGAGTTCGCCGACGTCTTGTTGTTCAGAGTATCGTTCAGGCGCCATGACGAAGTCGCGGTGGCGAGTGCAGTACTACTAGTGTGCTACACTCGCCGACGGGGGACGCACACGCGAGTCGCCTGTCGATCCCACCACTGTTGAACGTCGCGTCACTCGGACGAGCCACCACCCGCACACACAGGTTACGCGTGGACCGCGCGACGCTACGGGTGTTTCGAGTGAAGATCGAGCTCTCGGCGGGCTTTTGTGCGTCGCGGTGCAGCTCACGAAATGCAGGAATGACCCTGTGAGAGGCGCGCGGGAGAAGTGTGGATCTCATTATTTCGTCAGTGCGCGGGAGATAACGAGAGCGGGAAATTATAACGAGATGTCACGTCAAGTCAGATTTAAACCTCGAGAGACTGAAAGGACACTCGAGGTCCACTCGATATCGTCAATAAAGTCATAAATCATACTGAATCACGTATCGTTTTAATCATAATCACGGTTTCGTCAGTGCACAAATACGCACTGGATGGACAAATTCACACTGGCGACAACGGCATGGACGCCGGTAAAGGAGTTTCTTTCGCCGCCACCCCGCCACATGCCAGTCCATCCAGCCCGGGGAACACCGGCGTGACGGCGATGCGCATGCCGCCGTGTACGTCACACGTGAGCGTGTACACCGCAGCCTGCCCGTACCGTCTCGCCAGCCGCGTCAACGCCGTCATCATGGCATCATCGTGTTTTCCCATCATCATCGCGTCATCCTCATGATTCAACTTGACCGCCAGGCCGGACTCGTGCCACGTCTCGAACCCCCCGATGGGATCCACCGACAGCGTGGGCATCACCGCCGCGGGCGCCGGCGTCATCACACTCACCGCGTGCGCCAGATCCCGCGCGTTGGCCTCGTTCACGGCGCGATCCACGGCCTGTCCCATCGGGTTGTGCGCGGTGACCACGACGTACGAGCCGACAGGGAGGGGACCCGGCTTCGGGTTCACAACCCCGTCATTCTCATTCTCTTCCCCCAACGCCCCGTCCCCCGATCGGATCATTCGCCACGTGTCGTCGTGCCACACCGCCAGCGACGCGGACCGCCACAGCGGCGCGAGCCTCTTCTGCTCGGCGGCGTCCGGCAGACGCCACCTGCAGGAGGAATTTGTCCCATTATTCACAGCGGCTGACAAAATCGATCCCGTGGACTTCCCGCACGCGAGTAAGTCGTACCCTACGGCCCGTACCCTCGCGCGCTCGCCGATCGATCGCAACGAATCCCCCGCGTGTACACCGTCCCACCCCGCGCGCAGGTACCCTTCCACGACGTCGGCGACGTGGTCATCAGTCGGAGAACTCTCAGCGGTCATCGGATCCGCCTCTGTGGTATTTAGAGTCCAGTCCACCGGTATGAATTCCTTTTGTGTCTCTCGTAGCAGCGCGGCGCATCCGACCAGATCGCCGCGTTGCACGCAGCTCGGCGCACCGAACGCCGCAGCCTCCACGACCGTCATGCCGTACGCGTCGTATGCGCACGGGTGCACGTTCAGGCACGTTCGGCGGTACATTCGTTCCATCCCTTCCGCGTCCAGAAAGTCACTACACACCAGCCTGTGAGAGTTAAACAAAACACATTTACGTCAGCTGGTCAGTCACATTGCCCACACATACGCAAATAAAAGGTCCTAAAAGAAATAAATAGAAACGTACCCGCGTGTCTTGGTGACGGAAAGAAACTCGCTCCTGACTGCGTCCGCGTAGGCACCCTTCGTCGACGCGCACAACACGGGCACTAACTCGTGCCGTGAACCGTCCAACAACACGCCGCGTCTCACCAACTCTGCACACAGACGCACGAACGATCCCGGTTCCTTCTCCGGGGATAAACGGACGCAACAGGTGAGCAAACGCCGGTGATTAAAAGATTCTTCATCGGAGGGTATGTCCAGCCTCCACGGCGCCCAGCCCGTGTTTTCTGTATCGCACAGCTGTGTTGTTCGCGTCGTCATTTGCGTCGGTGCGGTGGCGAGCCGGTGGATGTCCTCCCGCAGTGGCGCGATGACCACCCGGGGCGCCACCGCGGCACCCACCGGCGACAGCTCCTCGCACATGTAATCCGCGTCAACCTGACACAGCTGTGAACAAAAAACAGTCGACGTCACTCAACTAATTGCCCATACAGTACGAAAATAAAAGTTATTAAAATATACTCACCGCGATTGTTGAGACGGCCGCCTCGATCGCCTCTCGTTCCATCGTCGCGTGTGTCCTGTCCCCGTCCCTGGCGAACACGCGGTAGTTGCTGTACACGAACGGCGGGTACGCGCTAGGTGTCGCGTGGGCGTCCAAGGCTTCGCGGTCCGATGAATCCGGCCAGACGCGCTTGCGCAGCGCCCTCCAGGTGGGCGTGACGTGCCAGTCGATACCGAGGACGACGTGCGGGGCGAAGGCCGCGATCTGAGTGTGCAGTGCGGTCGCCAGCTGTGCGGACTCGGCGAGCTCCACCCACGGGCATTCCGCGGTGAGCACACCCCATTTGGTGCCCGGAACGTGTAGCGTTCGAACCGACACCTCGCCCGCCGCGGGAAGGGCGTCGCTGAGATTTGCAGCTTCTTCATCATCGTTCACGTCGTCGGGGCAGCCGCTCACGACGAGCACCGCGTGCCCAGCCTTGGCGAGGCCGTGCGCCTGGGAGGATGATAGAACACCGTTGCCGCTGAACGTCCCGTGGCGGAACTCGAGGGTGAGAAACAGCACCCGCAAGGGGTGCGACGTCGGCTCGCGCATGGGTTGTGAAGAGTAAAATATCCCACCAGCTGAGTCAGATGACCTCGACGGCACACGCGGGTGGTCCGGGTTCTATTTATCGGGCGTTTTTTTGGAAGAGTCGCCGAACGAAATCGGATTTTTCATAATCAGGATTTGTGCGCGGCGGCCGATGTGAGCAAACAGTTATAAAAATAAATAGAGAATTGGTGAAATCCCCAATCCCCATTCGACGTTTCGCCGATGCGAAGGGTCACTCGCGACGGTATTTTCACAGTTCGACGCGGAGGTTCGATACATTTTCCCGAGAAGAGTCGCGGCGCCTCTCACACGCGACGGCGACGCCGAGGGCGTATCGCGCCACGGACGGCGCGCGGATCGCCTCACGGTATCGCATCGAACCCCCCGGGGCGCTTCGTTGGACCGCACGGGGGATCCGGCACCGCGGTCGGGCCCCATCGGCCGGCGCGACTGTTCAACATCACGATACGCCGAAGTTTCCACGCGCCTCGTCGTAACATCGTTCGATCGATAGACGCGCGGTCACGATGGAGGATCTCGAGGCGATGCGAATGAAGGCCATTCGGGACGCGCAGGCACGCACGCGGATGGAGCTGATGGCGTCGAATCCACCGCCGAGGCCTCCCCAGCCGAGCGAACGCGAGCGCGACGAGGCGCACAGGCTCCTCGCCGAGCAGATGGTGCAGAGGTCCCTGTCGATGCAAGTCGAGGCGCTCCGAAGGCGGGAGGTGATGAAGCACCAGATGATCCTGCAGCGACAGGTGGAGAACGAGCGCGCGAAGATGGAGGAGGAAGAAGAGGCGACGGTCGCGGGGGGCATCACCAACGGCGCCATCGCCGACGCCGCCGTCGTGGAGACCGGCCAGAGCGACGACACGGTGCGTGGTGACGCGACGGAATATTCCTATTCCATCGCCTCGCCCCGCCTACACTCACCCGCATTCCAACCACTCACCGCGACTAACGTTCATCTCCACTCCCTCTGTACACAGCTGTACGAGAACTACGTCCCGGCCAAGGTCAAGGAAGGAAACACGCACCCGGACCACGTAGTGGAGACCTCCACGCTCTCACAACTCCAACCCCCAGGTATGTTTATTTTTACTTTTAGTTCCACCGTATGGGCAATTCTTCTGATGACGTCGTGTTTTGTGTAACTCTCACAGACGTACCTCCCGGGTTTGAGCACGGGCTGGACGACGCTGTGGCGGCCGGGACACTGTCCTCTTTACAGATGGAGTCCATCATCTACGCCTCTGTTAAGCACGAACAACGACTGCGGGGAGGACAACGCGCCGGGTTCTTCTTGGGGGACGGACCGGGAGTGGGCAAAGGGCGGCAGATCGCGGGATTGGTAAGTTTTTCTTTATTTTCGTATTGTATGGGCAATTAGTATGTTGACGTCGTGTTTTCTTTATCATTCATAGGTGTATTCTCACGCCAGGCGCGGCGGGCAAAGGGCGCTGTGGATCTCAGTCAGCGGGGACCTCAAGTTCGACGCCGAGCGAGACTTACGCGACCTCGGCATCGCACAGCCAGCCGTCCACGTGTTTCCCAAGGGTAACGGCGCCATGCCAGCCGGTGAGTTCATTTTATTTGCGTATGGTACGGGCAATTGGACTGACGTCGTGTTTTTGTTCACAGGTGACCTGAACAAGATGACTCGAAGCGGGGTTGTGTTTTGTACCTACTCGCTGTTGATTCAGGGCGGCGGCCGCGTGGCGGACTTGGGCAAGGACGGAGTTGATCTGAACGCGCTTCTCATGAAACCCGGGAGCAGGCTCGAGCAACTGGTGAGCTGGCTCGGTGAAGACAAACACGGTCCGCTCGTAGTCTTCGACGAGTGCCACAGGGCTAAGAACCTGGTCAACGAAAACGGTACGTTTATTTGTATTTCCGTACGAGCGATTAGTATGACGGGTAAGTGTTTTGTGTACAGGCGTGCCCACGAAAACCGCGCTCGCCGTGGTCGCCCTCCAGCGCGCCATACCAAACGCAAGGTGAGTTTCTTTTGATTAGACTATCATACGGGCAATTAGACTGACGGCGATGGTGTTTTGCTCACGACGCCAGGGTGTTGTACTGCTCCGCGACTGGCGCGTCGGAACCGCGCAACCTGGCGTACATGACGCGGCTCCACACGCACGGGTTCGGGTCGGTGACGGACATGCTCCAGACGTTGACAGACTCCGGGATGGGCGCGGTCAGTTTATTTGTATTTCAAGTTTCTTTTTGTTTCCGTATGGGCGATTAGTTGTATGACTGACGTCGTGTTTTTTACCCTTGGAACAGCTCGAGATGTTCGCGCTTGGACTGAAAGCCACCGGCTCGTACCTGTGTCGGTCGCTGTCCTACTCGGGCGCCGAGTTTGAGCTGGAGAACTGTGCGTTGTCCGACGAGATGAGCGCGATGTACGACAGAAGCTGCGCGTTCTGGCAGATGCTACACAACGTGTTCAACACCGCGGCGTCCGGCCGGTGCTCAGAGGGGCGAAAAGTTGAAAAGGTGAGAGTTTCTTTTTATCATAGTGCCATGGGCAATTTGTTTGACGGCGTGTTTGTGTTTTGTTTACAGAGCTCGAGCGTGAAGTGGGCGCAGTTCTGGGGCTCGCACCAGCGCTTCTTCCGCCAGATGTTGCTCAGCGCCAAGGTGCCTCACTTGGCCGAGCTGGCGCTGGAGCACGTGCATACGCGGAACATGGCGGTCGTCATCGGCCTGCAGAGTACGGGGGAGAGTAACATCGGGCAGGCCATGGAACAGATGGCGGCGAACGGGGAGGTGAGTATATTTTAACTCCCGTACGGGCAATTGGACTGACGTGATCCGTTTTGTTCACAGGATATAGACGATTTCGTCTCTGCGCCCGCCGTCATCTTGCGCAACGGTGAGTTTATTTTTATCTTCGTACGTACGGGTAATTAGACTGACGTCGTGTTTTGTTTACCGTATACAGTCATCGCCAAACAGTTTCCAACCACGTCGGCGAAGTCCACTTTGGAGAACGAAACCGAACGCGCGCGGTGGGAAGCGCTGTACGTGCACGTGTACGCCATGGTGCGCAGGTGGAAGCAGCTCCCGACGATCGCGCAGGTGAGTGTCTTTTATTTCTCTCTTACGGGCAATTAGAATGACGCCGTGTTTGTTAAAACAGGTCGCGGAACGGACCCGGGAGGAAAAGCGGTCTATGGGTCAGACAGAGAAGCCGCCGTCCAACCTACCCGAGGATTCAACCGTCGACGAGGGCGCCGCCACGTTGGACCGCATCGAGCGCGGGCTCAAGGAAACGAGCCGGCTGGTGGGCGATCATTTGGTGTGGGAGACGATCGGCGACCGAGCGTCGGAACGGGCTGTTGAGTTTTTACTTGACAAGAGGGACGTCAACGAATCCGTGGAGGTCAAACGGGCTGAGCGAGCGAGGCGCGAGGATAAGCAACGGGGCGATGCCGAGCGCACACGGCTGGCGTCCATCGCGGGTTCAAATTCATCCGAGGTCGCACCCACTGGAGAGCACCCGCGGATTACCTCGGAGGGCGACCCAATCGAGGACGGGCCCTCGAACCTGGAAAAACCAAGTGACAAGAAACGAGACAGGAGCGACCTCGAGGAGGCGTCGCCGTCGCACCCCACGCAGCACAAAGAACCAAGCGACGGTGACTCACCGGACAAAACAGCCAGTCACAAGGGTTCCCACGACGAGCTCACGACAAACGACATCATCGCCGTCAAACGCTTAAAACGCGGCGAAGAGAGCGACTCTTCCAACGACGAGCCCGTGGTCGCCGCGGCGGTACGTTTATTTTAACTTTCGTACGGGCGATTAGACTGACGTCGTGTTTTGTGTACAGGACCCCACTCTCAACCTGCCGCTATACGAACGCCTGCCCCCCGCGCCGCGCATGGGCGTGATCTCAATCGAAGGAGAATCCGACCTTAGCGACATTGAGAACATCGCGTCCATGGCAGCGGCGATCAAGGCGAGCCCAAACTCTGAGGACGCGGGTGAAACCACGGTGACTAACCCGTATCTGGTGCACATAAGGGACTTACTGTTGGAAGCCACGGATTCGCTTCAGTTACCGCCAAACCCGTTGGATCACTTAGTTGACCTGTGCGGTGGACCGACGAAGGTTGCGGAGATGACGGGACGTGAAAAACGGCTCGTGCGGTGCCTCGAGAGTGGAATCGTCGAGTCCAAGCTGCGGCGCGGGCAGCTCGACACCACGCAAAAGATGCTCAACATGGCGGAGCGGTAAGTTTATTTTAACGCTTGTATGGGCAATTTTACTGACGTGTTTTTTTTCTCAGGGAAAGCTTTCAAAACGGCGATAAGCTCATCGCGATCATATCCGAAGCCGCGTCCACCGGTGTCTCGTTACAGGCGGATAAACGCGTCAAGAACCAACGACGGCGGTGCCACATGACCCTTGAGCTTCCGTGGAGCGCGGATAAGGCGATTCAGCAGTTTGGAAGAAGTCACCGGAGTAACCAATCGTCGGCGCCGTTGTACCGCATACTGGTCACGCCGTGCGGTGGCGAGCGCCGGTTCGCATCCGCCGCGGCGAAACGGCTCCAGTCGCTAGGGGCGTTACTGAAAGGCGATCGCAGGGCATTGGGCGCGGGGGTGGACTTAAGGGCGTTCGACATCGACACCAAAGAGGGCGCGGCGGCTTTGAACCGTTTGTACGACGACGCGCGGGTGAGTTTATTTTTCATAATTGTCGTATGGGCTATTAGTTTGACGGGTAAGTGTTTTGTGTACAGGAAAAAAATGCCGGCCCGATGGCAAACGTCACGATCCCCGGCGGCGATTTTAAGCGTTTCGCGCAGTTCGCCCGGCGGTGTCTGGTGTCCGTGGGTGTCGGGCACGCTAATCGGGCCAAGGGTAACGCGTGGGAGCTGCCGAAGAAGTTCGAGGGCCGGGTTCCGTTGTTCCTGAACCGTCTGATGGGCCTCCCTGTGGATCAGCAAAAACTGCTATTTGCGTATTTCATGGAGACGCACGAGGCTGAGGTTTTAGAAGCCAAAGCCCGGGGTACCTTCGACGAGGGCGTGGTTTCCTTGACTGCGGAGAGCGTCACGATGAGCGCTGGGTACCCGCGCGTGGTGCACACCGACGAACAGTCCGGCGCCACCACGCAGCTGTGCCGAATATCCATCGACCGGTGAGTGTTTATTTTTATATCTGCACACGGGCAATTAGACTGACGTCGTGTTTGTTTGTTTCACAGCGGCGTCACTTTCCAATCGGTGCTCGATAAACTAACGCAGTTCACTAAACTGTGTCACACCACCGGGCACGACGTCGCTGATGAGAACGGTATTTGGGTATCTACGCGGATCACCGCCAAGGAACGCGGGACGGACGGGAAGGAGACATCTCGGCCGTGGATTTTATGCGCGACTGTGAGTTTATTTTAATCATCGTACGGGCAATTAGTCTGATGTCTTGTTTTGTTTTGTTCACAGGAAATTTGGCGGACTCACGCGATGGGCCGAAGGACGTTTAGGATCCGCCGGCCGTACAACAGCGACTCTCCGTCGTTGAGCCGCGAGCACTTGCTGAAAAACTACCGAAAGTTGAGCGCCGATGAGCTCGGTGAAGGCGGGACTGGGGAGGCGACTTGGCTGTTCTGGTACAACCGGGGCACTGAGCCGTGCATTCACGGCGAGCGATGCCAACGACGGTCGCACGGCAAGGTTTGCAAAGTCGGCCGACGTGTCAGCGAGGAGCACTTGCTGACCGGGGCGGTGTTACCCGTGTGGCAGCAGGTGGCGGCGATCACGTCGTCGAATAACGGGGTCAAACACAAGGGAGGAGCTAATAAGATTGGAGGTGTCAATATTGGTTCACCGCCCGGGCAGAACCACGAGGGCGCCAAGCGAGGGGTCCTTCGGGTCATACGGACGGAAACCGACGACGGCAAACTCATCCTGGGTTTGCACCTGCATAAAGACAGCGTTGAGTTGTTGGAGAAGAGGCTGGCGGACTTGAGTTACGCGGAACGGGAGAGACGCGCGAGTCAGATGGAGGAGGACGAGCGGCTCGCGTCGCCCATGCGGAGGGAGGGACGAGGGCCGACGTCGCCTCGGTTCTCCGCGTGCGACGGCGACAAAGACGTCGATCCCATCCTTGGCTCAACCTACGGGCAGATGGACTGATTCTTCATCGTCTACGATTCTTTAGTCTATTAAATAAGACTCTTAATACGTGTTAAGCGGTACATACAAGTACAGCAAATGAATATCCCACAGCCACTCATGCGATGTCGTCAAATCACAGCTCGTCGTGAAGGTCTTCACGACCCTCGCCCTCCAGTTCGCCTTGGTCCGCGTCCACGAAAGCCTATACACAAAACCGAACTCGTCAGTCCACCTAATCGCCATGATGACAAAAAAACAATTCGAAACGTACCTTGCCCGCCATGTCCCGCGTGTACTCGTTACCGGCGCGCCTATGGAACAGCGCCAGGACGTCCGCGAGCGTCGGTGCAAACTCCGGGTCGTCGTTCACCTTCGGGTCCCCCTGTAAACAACACGCGACGTCAATCTAATTGCCATAAACGATGTGAATTAAACTAAACTCACCCGCAGCGGCAGCAGCCTCGGCGCGTGCTTCCCGTCGGCGGGGTAGAGGATGACGGTGGGTCCTTTGACGTGTGACCCGTACGGGTGGGGTACCTCGTTGCGCTCCTATACACCAAACACGACAGTCAGTCAGTCTAATCGCTCGTACGTACGAGAATAAAAAGAATTAAATAAACGCACCAAGTCCAGCGCGCTCATCGCGACGTGGTGTTTTTTAACCCCCGGGTCCTTGAACGCACCCGCGACGCGAGTCAACACACGCATCGTCGCCTTGTGCACCCGCGGGTACTTGTTCGGGTACCCAAAGTACACCAAGTGGTCCGTGTTTTCTTCCGCTATGACCCTATGGACAAAATCACGGCCGGTGAGCACGTTCATTTTCCCACTACCCGCCCTGGCGATCTCCGCGCGTCCCGGTGTCGGCTGTGACTGGTACCTCGGCTGTGTGCGCCCGTGTTCCTTGTTCACCTTGATCGGCGCCCGTAACTCCTCAATCTTGAGTTCCTGTTCCAGGTGGTCCAGCGTCGGCACGTCGAATCGTGAAATCTCGAGCGGGCACACCTTCAGCATCCCGTGTTTCTTGGCGCATATTCGCCAGTTCATGTTCCAGTCGTCGTCCTGCACGCTCCGTTCGTACCACGCTTTGACTAACTGGGTCTCGAACCTGGCGAGCATGTCATCGCACGCGTTTCGTGCTTTTTTGTCCAGCTGGATCCCCGACGCGGAGCACACTTTACCGATCTCGTCTTCCACGATTGTTTCCAGCCTGCCGTAGTTGGCGGGATCGTTCGGGCTGATGGATCGCGCGCGTTCATCTAGGATTCGTACCAGCAGGTGTTCGTCCAGGTACAGCACCGCGCGCTGGCATACCGCGCACGACGTGGTGCGCGTGTGGAAGAGCTCGCGCTCGATGTCGGTGGGTTCAGTGTCCGCGGGGGGTTCATCAGGTCCGGTGAACCACGGTTGCGATGATGACGGTTTGGTGGTTGGGACCCACTCCTCGGCTCCCGCGCAGCAGCCCGTGGGAGCCGCGGATGCGAGGACGAGGAGGACGAGGACGAGGCGGGGTACGTCGCGTACGAGCGGCATGCGTCGCGTCGTTCGAACCCGTGTCATGCGTGGCCCCGTGCGTGCCCGATCTTCTGATGGCAGGAAGTGAATTTACTTTCCCTCGTCAACTCGGCTACCGAAAACTCGCTTTCGTTCACTCGGGTGAGGCGCCTCGCGATGACGACCGTGTTGGGTGGTTGTTCCATCACCGCCGATCGTGCGCGGGCACTCGGCGATGTCATCGGCGATCGACGACGTGGCGTCGTCCGGTCGCGTCGGTACGTGGCATCGTCCGCGTCGCGCGCGTCCTCGTCACACCGCGTCGACATCGATGCATCGGATAAGGACGGGTCCACGTCGATTGCCATCGATCGCAGCTCGCGCATCGCGGGCGCGTGCACGGCCGTGATGCTCTCCACCGCCGTATCCGCCCTCGTGCTCCCTCTCGCGAACCCGCCGTTCGCGGCCGCGTTCGGGGAATACGGCTCCGGCCTAGGGTACTTTCAGCGCCTAGAGGCGGAGCGGGCGGTCAGCGAGGAGCCGGTGCCTTTGAGCCTACGCTCCATGCGCCGCGCCTCGTCGCCGTCCACCGGCACGAAGACATCACTCACGCGCGGGATCCCGCTTTCCCTCGGTGCGGACGACGACGACACCCTCAGCGATGTCAACGTCAAATACACAGAACCCGACTTCGCCGACGCCGTCTCTTCACTCAACGGCGGCAACGACGAAGCATCGCAGCTGTACAAACAAAAGAGGCTGCAACGTGCGGTCTTCCAGTGGTCAGTCATATTCGCCGTCGTGTACAACGCGTACCGCGCTCGGACCCGCGGGAGCGCGGTGACCAAACGTTTAGGCCTGAAGGGCTCCGCGAGCACCGCGCTGGTGGGTACCAGGTGGAGGCTCAACCTCGACATCGGACGCGAGAGAGGAACTTGGATGCCGCCCGAGTGGTGAGTTTATTTTAATTATCGTATGGGCAATTCGAATGACGTCGTGTTTTGTTAACAGGGGCGCTTCTGGGTTCAGGGTTCTGTTACCAATCGCGGTGGAGCTCAAAGAAAACGGCGTGGTGGAACCGATCGCGATCGGCGGGTTCGCGCCCACGTCCATCAGCGCCGGGTCGTGGCGGCTGGAAGGTGACGCGCTGAAGTTCGACGTCAAGACGAGCGGGATGGAGAGAGGGGACATATCGTTGCCATCCGATTCGTTACATTTTCGCACCGCCGCGTGGGGAGGGACGATGGCGAGTAAGGGTAACCTGATGCTCCTACAGACGCGGTTCGGGTTCAGGCGCGAGTGGAGGATGGTGGGTGTGTTTAAAGCGGAGCCACTCACTACGAATGGGGACGGGAAGGACGGTGACGGTGAGGATGGGGACGGGGACGGGGACGGCGATGGCGAGAATAACGCCGAGCGAAAAGTGCTGCTCGATTCCATGCGCGTCACCTCGCGACGGACTAGCTAGTGATCCACCGCGATCTTATTACTATTAGGATACTCACGCGATTGATCACACAGACTACTAGCTAGTCACGATGGGTACCCACCCCGAGTGTCTGATGAGCTCACTCACGATGATTCCTTTGTCGACTTCCAGTTTCGAATGAACTCGCAGATGCTTTTTTCGTTTTCCTCCATGTCTTCGATGGAGTCGCTGGCGCACACCTTGACGATGTCCTCGTCGTAGGACTCCTTCGCCTCCTCCACCAGCGTCTGGAAGATCTCGCACTCCACGTTACCCCGGATCTTCGTGTCGGAGTACCCCCGGGCTTGTAACCGGTCGTACAGTACACCGTTGTCGCAGGTCAACACGACGACGAGGTCGAACCATCGCTCGGGGAAGAGGTCGCAGCCGTGGTAATCGACGACGACGCCGCCCGCGTCGCCGCCCAGGCCGTGCTCCTCCATGTGGTCCAGGACCTTATCCTCGTCGATGACGTGCGTGTCGTGCGTCGCGTCGAAGCTCTCCAGCATGTCCCCATCCTTCGCCAGCTGCGAGACGTCGATGCGCGTCAAGTCATCCACGGCGGCGGCGACGCGTTCCGCCAAGGAGGATTTGCCCGTGCCCGGGGTGCCGGTGATGAGCACGTTGGGCCTGTGCCTCGGTGTGGCGGCGGACTTGCCCATCGTGTGTATGACTCTCTTCTCGGTGGCGAGCGGTACGCGTCGGTGTGAGGCGCGGTGGGAGGCGCGGTGTGAGGCGCGGTGTGAGGCGAGAGGGGCGTGAACTCAACGTCGGCGGCCAATCGCCAACTCGGCACGTGCAGACGTGATGAATGAAATCGAGGTGGAGGCTTGTATTTCTCGGGCGCGGCCTCCAAGACACACACAGCATGGCGCACAAGCTTCCGTTCCCTGACCGGTTCTACGCCGCGGTGGGGTTCGCCGCCAATCCCCCGCTGGGGTCCAGGGCGGTCTCCGATGAGACCCGGCTGCTGTTGTACGCGCTCTACCAGCAGGTACGCGCGCATTGCGAGCCCCGCGGCCAAATCTCAATTTAACCGTGGAGTGAATTCCCACCCTATCCAACGACCGCCCATCCGTCGCTCACCCCACACCCTAAACCCTCACCTAACCAGGTCACCGCCGGTCCGTGCGACACCCCGAAACCCTTCTGGAACGCACTCGAACGCGCCAAGTGGAACTCGTGGAACTCACTCGGTTCACTGGGCAAACTAGACGCGATGCGTATGTACGTCAGCGGCATCGAGGATGAGAATCCGGACTGGTACGACCTGGTGACGAACGACGGCGACGAGGAACGCGTCGCGGAGGTGGCGGAGTCCGCCGCGGAGGCCGTCGCCGCCGCGGGCATGGACGCCAAGGCGCAACTCGCGCGGCTCAACGATCCCCCAGATACGACACAGGCGGAAACCAAAGAGCCAAAGGGAGGAACAACGCCGACACCCCCGAGACGGAAATCATCTCTCACCGCACTCCACACACAAGGCGGGTCGCCTCGGCCATCCACCGATCGACTCACACCGTCCGCGTCGCGGTCATCACTGTCCGCACATCGCGAACCGCCGTTGGACCCACACGTCGCAAAGATACCGTGCCTGGAGGACGGTACGTGGACAGACGTGACCTACGCGGCGGGCGGAACCAAACCCCGGGGACGAAGCGACCACGCGTCCGTTTGCATAGGTTGCGAGGTGAGAGTCTTTACCCTAATTACCGTATAGATTGAAGCAATTAGATTGACACGTCGTGTGTTACTTGTGTACAGGTGTGGACCGTGGGTGGGGTGGCGCGTGGCCGGCGTGTGGGTGACGTCTGTTTGTTTGACACGGTGAAGATGGAATGGATCGAAGTGGCGACTAAAATGAAACCCGGCGAGGTGGAGATTGCGCACCTCACAACTTGGCCCGCGAGGAGCGGTCACGCGGCGTGCGCGTGGGGGAGTAAGGTACTGGTGATCGGCGGGCACGGCGTGGACGACGCGGTGGATGCCAAGTGCGAGGTTTGGGTTCTCGAGACGACGACGAGGGTGCGTTTCTTTTTTAGAGTTATTCGTTTCCATCGGCGATTACGAGTAGACTGACCTATACGTGTTTAACTCTCACAGGAGTGGAGTAGGGTCAAGCTGGACGGTGACGCGCCGCGCGCCAGGGGTGGGCACTCCGCCACGCTGGTGGAGGGCAAAGGTACGCCCGGACGAAAGGACGGGCGGGTGGTTGTGTTTGGCGGCGAGGACCGACGCGGGCGGCTTTTGGACGACGCCCGGGTGATCGACCTCGACAAGATGCGATGGATGGACGGTTCCAATGGATCTATTCCCGGGTCCGTAGACGAGGAGAAACCTAAGCGAGTGTCTAAGAGGGGAACCAAGGCGCCGACGTGGCCGGCGGCTAGGTCCGGACACGTGGCGTGTTGTTTCGGTGACGGGTCGCCCGATGTCTACGTCTTCGGGGGTATAAGAGCGGGCGCGGTACGTTTATTTTGGTTCTCGCACGGGCAATTAGACTGAGACTGACGTGATCCGTTTTGTTTGTAAACAGGCGGGTGAACCCACGGATGAAACGTGGTGTCTCAACTCGATGACGATGACATGGCATTTGCTCAATCCCGCCGGTGTGACACCCGCGCCGAGGACGAACGCGGCGGGGTGCGTCGTGGATACCACCACGTGGCTCATCGTCGGCGGCGGCGGACTGGACGGCGGCCGGAGGGACACCGTCGGCCTCCGACTGGTCAACTCGACGAAAGGCGTGGCGTCTGGGCTGGAGTGGTTCGCGTGCGGTGAAGTGCAGCGGGGAAGCGCGTTGGCGGCGGAGGGCATGAGCGTCGTCCGCGTGGGTGGTTCCAACCCCGGGCATTGCGGCGCGTTGATCGCGTTCGGGGGGTACGACGGACGGCGGTACTCGAACGGCGTCCACGCCATGAGGCGACCCGGTCGAGCCGGGAATAACGTCATATCCGAAAACGCGTCCAACCCTAAGAGCCTTGAGGGTATGTCTAGGTCACAAAACACGCCCAACGGCACGAGGTCCAACGGGGTAGTTACCTCATCGAACACCTTAAGCCGCACGTCTACCGACGGGGGTGAGCTCGGGCAACTGAGACGGGAGAATGAGAGCGTGAGAGACGCTCTGCGACGAGCCAATGAACAGCTGGCTGAACTCGGCATAGCACCCGTTGACGTCGGCTCGACACCCGGTGAGTCTTCGACGCAGAAGAACCCGGCGGGTCCCAGACGAAGGGGTCTGTGGGCGTTCATCAGCGGTGGAGACGCGGACGACGTCGACAGTGGCTACGACAGCGACGGAGGAAAGCGTTGACCGCGGGTGAATACAAAACTTAAATTCTTTTAAAACCAAATTACACACCGTCGCGTCGTCACTCAGAGCATGTTCCTGTCCTTGAAGATTTCGTACATGGCGTTACCCAGCTGCGCCGGTGACTTGACGACGGTGACACCCGCGTGCTGTAAAGCGTCGATCTTATCCTGCGCGCCTCCCTTGCCGCCCGCGATGATGGCACCCGCGTGTCCCATCCGCCGGCCGGGTGGAGCCTGTGAAAGAAAAACACTTACCCGTCAGTCTAATTGCACATACACAGATTAAAAATAAACTCACCGTGAGTCCAGCGATGAACGACACCACGGGCTTGGTTGTGCCGGAGGATCTGATGAAATCAGCCGCCTCTTCCTCGGCGGTGCCCCCGATCTCTCCGATCATGATGATACCCTCGGTCTGATCATCTTTCACGAACTGCTCGAGGCAGTCCACAAAGTTGGTGCCGTTGAACGGGTCGCCGCCTGTGAGAAGAAGAAAACACGACGTCAAACTAATTGCCCGTACGAAAATTAAAAATAAACGTACCGATGCCCACGCAGGTGGACTGGCCGAGGCCGACTTGCGTGGTCTGGAACACGGCTTCGTAGGTGAGTGTGCCGGATCGTGAGACGACTCCGATGCGTCCGGGTTTGTGGATGTACCCCGGCATGATGCCGATCTTGCACTCGCCGGGTTTGATGATACCAGGGCAGTTGGGCCCGATGAGTCGAGTTTTATTTTGCGACAAGAGCGCCTGTTTGACCCTGACCATGTCGTGTTGGGGAATGCCTTCGGTGATGCACACGACGAGCTCGATCTCAGCCTCCATCGCCTCCATGATGGCCTTGGCGGCGAACGGGGGAGGGACGTAGATGGCGGATGCGTTCGCGCCCGTCTCAGCCTTGGCCTCGGCGACGGTGTTGAAGACTGGGAGGCCGAGGTGGGTGGTCCCGCCCTTCTTCGGCGTGACGCCTCCGACCATCTGGGTACCGTAGGCGATGGCTTGTTCGCTGTGAAACGTGCCGTTCTTGCCGGTGAAACCCTGGGTGATGACCTTGGTGTGTTTGTTCACGAACACCGCGGGTTCCTCGCCGGGGGCGTACCCGGACATCTGGCGCAGGTTCGCGCGGCCAACCTGGTTCGAAGGGGGGATGGATGTGTTGGGGGCGGATGTTAGGCATCGTGGAAATCTTTTTTGGGGCGGCATGGATCTAGCGTAGAACCAGGGTGCGAACGGCGGGTTCGGTCGTACCGAAGCCACGCGCTGCGTGAAGCGCCTCGCCACATCTCGGGTCGCCATGTCACTCTCTCCTAACGAACGAACCCGGCTCCGTGTGGGTACGTATGGACGGTTCGAAGCGACGGTTGGCTATTCCTTTCAAACTGAAACTTTCCGAAGAAGAACCCATAACCAAACGAATTTCGCCCGCACGTTGATCGACGAGCAAACTCCTCCTGGGGCTGTATCCACACCGAGGCGCCCCACGCCTGCCGGGGTCACGGTACCGCGTCAGTCACCATGTCGTGGCTCAACAACCTGAACGTGGCCAAGCTAGCGGAGCAGGCGCAGGCGGCCGCGTCCAAGCTCGCCGAGGACGTCGACAAGGGCTTCGACATGCTCGACGAAGGACTTGAGAAGGGAGTGAGCCGAGGGAGTGAGCTTCTCAAGGATGCGCTGAAGGACGACGACGGGCAAAGGGGCGTCGCGATGGGCGGGGCCATGGGCGCGGTGGGTGGAGCGTCCGCGATGGGCGCGATGTCCCATCGCGACGACGACGACGCGGACGAGATCGAAGTGGCGCTGCGTCGCAACCTCGCCGTGGCGCAGTCGGAGATTGCGCGGCTCGACGACGAACTACGGGCATCGCGCGCCGACGCCGACGCCGCGCGCGAGGACGCCTCCAGGTTCGCCAAGCAGGCCGCCGCCGCCGCCATGAAGGCACGAACCACGCCCACGAAGGAACCAAAGGAGGGACCCAGTGGAGACTCTTCCACATCTCCGGAGGACCTGGAGAAGGCCAAAGCTGAGGCGGCTTCTTACAAGGAAAAGTTCGCCAAGGCTGTCAAGAAGGGCAAGGGCATCGCGCTGGAACTCGACGGCGCGAACAAGACACTGGACACGATGAAGCAACAACTGGACGCCGCGAAACAAGAGGCGGAGACGCAGAGGCGCGCGGCGGAGGATGCCTACGCAGAGGTTGCCAACGAAGCGGCTAAAAACGAGTCGGCGGAACACGACGACCCGAGCGCTTTAACAAAGTTGCGTGACGCGGAGGCTGAGATCACGTCGCTGGAGCAGCACGTGGAGAGACTGGAGATGGCCGCCGCGGAGACGAACAGGGAGGCTGCGAAGGAGCTCGGTGCGGTACGTAAGCAGGCGACGGAGCTCAAGGAAAAGTCAAAGGTACTCGAGGAAAAGTTGGCGGAGAAGGAGAAGGAACTCAAGAGTTTTGAACAGTCATCTCAGGAGCGACAGCGGGAAGACACCGGCAAAGACACCGCCGATGATTCAACGGGTGAGCTGGCGAAGTACTGGGCGGAGGCGGAGGCTGCGCGATTGGAGACGGAAGGCCTCAAGGCTGAGGTTGAATCCCTCGTGGCTAAACTGGAGGAGGCAAATCGAAAGTCGGAGACGGCTCCGGAGACCGCTCCGGAGACGACGACGGTTGATTCCAGCGAGGAATTAAGCACCCTTCGTGCCCAGCTCGAGACGTCGCAATCGACCGTCGCTACGCTCCAGACCGAGCTGAAGTCGGTCACCGAACGCCTGAACGACGCCGATAAGGCTCAGTCGCTGATGCGGCTCGAGGGCGAAGGCTCCGAGAAAGTCGTGGAGGCGCTGCGGGCGGAGATTGACACGCACAGAGCCGCCGCCGAGGAGGCCATCGCCGCCGCGAGGGAGACGCAGAAGGAACTTGACGACGCGGACGCGGACAGGGCCAAGGCTGTCGGTGCACTCGAGTCCAAAATTGAAAACCTTCGCGCCGAGCTCGCCGCGGTCGCCGCGGCCAAGACAGCCGCCGAGAGCGCCGTCGCCGAGGAGGAGGCTGCACGACGTGGCGCCGAGGACAGGGCCGAGGACTTAGAGCGGCGCGTGAACGAGCTCGAGCGGAACGAGGCTACCGAGCGCGAGGGTCGGTCGGGTGCGTCGCGCAAGGTTGCCGAGCTCGAGGACCGGATCGCGAAAATGGCAAAGGAGACGCGGGAGGCGGAGGAGCGACTCAAGGATGAGACCGAACGCGCGTCCGCCGCGCAGTCCGCCGCGGGACGCGCCGCGGCTGCCATGGCCGACGTCGCCAAAAAGCTCACACGGGCGAACGCGGACAAGAAAACCGCGGAGGATGAACTCGCGCTTCTTCGTTCAAAGATTGAAAATTTGGACAAGACTGTGGACGCCGCCGCTAAAGCCACCGACGCGAGGGACGCGGCTGTGTTACAGGCGGCCGCCGCGGAGCAGCGTGCACGCGCCGCGGACCAGCGCGCGGAGGGGGCCATCGCGGCTGCCGCGGAGACGGCGACGGAGAACGAGGAGCGCAAGCGTCGGTTCGCCAAGCTCCAGACTTCATTCAAGGAAACGGAGGCGGCGCTTTTGGCGCGTGCGGAGGCCGCCGAGAAGGCGATCGAGACCAAGGACAACACACCGTCCGCGGAGATGGAACAGATGGTGGGCGAGGCGATCGAAGAAGCCGAAGCTGCGGCCAGAGACGCGAAAGATGAGTGCGCTAGGCTCCAAACGGAGACGAATCGACTTCACGCGGAGCTCGACGCGGCGACGACGGAGACGAACGATCTTCGACGCGAACTGTCGGATGTCAAGAATAAATCCGCCGTGCTGGAGGAGATGGCCAAGGTTCGCTCCGAAACTGCATCCATGGGTGGCAAGAAGGGAGGGAGTTCATCGTCGGACATCGCGTCCATCGAAGCCGCCGCGGTCAAGAGGGGCGCGGAGGCTGCGTCGGATGAGATCAAAGCCGCTTTGGCCCGAGCCGAGGCCGCGGAGAAAAACGTGAATGCCCTCACCGCCCAACTCAACCAGGTCAGTACCCAGGGCTCAGCTACCCGCACCGAGAGTGGTACACCGTCTGAGAGTTTAGACGACGAGGCCACGCGGGTTCGCCTGGCGCGTGTGCTGTCCGCGCTGAGGGGCGGCGATAAAGGGGTGGATTCGTCGTTGTGGTCGTGGGCCTTTGGTTCCTCGGAGGAGAACGAAGCGGCTACTTCTCGGTCCACATCCGCGGGCGTGGGTGGCGGTGTGGGGACGGACGGGGACGTGCCGCCGCCGCTCGATGCGTTACTCGCCGATTTCGAGTCCGCCGTCGCCCCGGATGATGGGAACCGAGTCGGAGCCTGGTCGAATGAGACTTTGGAGCAGGCTAGGCGGGTGGCGGCTGATGCGATTTCGCGGGCGGAAAAGGCGGAGAAGGCTTTGAGTTCGAGGGACGAGTCCACCGCCGCCGCCGCCGTGACCGCCGCGGCGTCGCAGGGTGCGCAGGCCAAACGCGCCGCCGCGGCTGAGACGCTCGTGCAGGAGGTTGCCGCTAAGCTTCAGGCGTCGGAGAAGAGGTGCAGGGATCTGGAGTGGCAGGTGTCCATGCTAGTCGATAAGAGCGAGCTCGGCGGCGGGTCCGGAGGCGTCCAGAGAGGGGGTTCGAACGGGACGGGAGGACCCGGTGCTGTCGCGGGCGGTGACGCGCCGAGGGGACCCGGGCAGTGGCTCCAGAAGGCCATCAAGGGTTGCGTGGCGCCCAGGCCGGGACGAGGCGGTGGAT
>Ga0302114_10000057_pt1 | contig 78229 bp, 48 predicted proteins | sample AG5_Surface_MG_FD_203107 | JGI IMG/M metagenome (GOLD analysis project Ga0302114, IMG submission 203107) | Marine microbial communities from Western Arctic Ocean, Canada - AG5_Surface | ecosystem: Environmental > Aquatic > Marine > Oceanic | place: Canada: Western Arctic Ocean | collected... | reverse complement strand
GACGGCGATGATCTTAGCCACGGAGCCGCTGGGGCGCGCGACGGGGCCCGCACCACCCGGGACGAGTGCGCCTCCGGGGAAGAAGTTGGTGAAGAACTGTCGAGGAAGGAGCGCGGAGTCATATCGGAGGTGAGCGTATCGGAGAGAGACGTATCGGAGAGAGACGCTCGACGTAGGTGCCACTCACGTCGTCAGCCTCGCGGAACGCATCGCGGAAGAACAGGTCGCTGGAGCCGCGGACGAGAGGGGAGAGAGCCATGTTGTTGGAGCTGTCGGGGTTGTTTGGTTGGTGGGTGGGTTCGCCCGTGTCGTGCGTGCGTTGCCTTTTGTTGTCCATCATTGTGTGTTAGTCTACGTCTGGCACGCCGCCGCCATTCAAATCCCTCGGACGAGCCGTTTAGGGGTCGTCCGAGGGGAGTTTCCCCAACCGTGCGAGGTCTGGTGACAGGGAGAAGAAACCAGCTTGTTGACGAAAACCGGACCTTTTTGGTTAAGACAGCCACAGAGGTCCACCGCCGAACGCGCGCGTCAGCGCCGTTCGACGACCGCGATGAGCTCGCTCGTGGACCTTCCCGAGCATGTCGCGCTGCGGGTTCTGTCTCGCCTCGACTCGTGCGACCTACGTGCGCTCGGCGCGACCTGCCGTGCGTTCCGCGAGCGAATGCACCACGAAGGGTTGAGCTTGGTGGAGGCGGGCGCGGCGGAGGCGGTCGCGGCGCGCTACCCGTGGCTGGGATCCCCGCGGGAGAAGGAGACGTGGCTGTCGCTTCTACGCTTTGCCGAGCACGCCGAACGCGTGGGCCTGCCATCGTTGACGGCGGCACAGGACACCACCGTCATCGTGGACGCGCGAGGGGCGGTGCATGTGTGGGGACCCGTGGTCGACGGGGAGTCGAGCGAGCCGACGGAGCGCGACGTGGAGGCCACGACCGAGCTGACGAAACTGGGAGAGTTATGGCCCGTATGTACCGGGCGCGCGCTCACCGCGGCGGCGGGACGGTGCTTCAACGTCGCCGCCGGGGTCGGTTCGTCGCCACTGACCGTGTTGAGGAACAAGGACGGTATCGAGATGGAATTTGCGTGGTACAACCGCGGCGGCGACGGGGACTCACCGGGTAATCTTAACACCGGCTCCGCGGGTCGACCACCGCTGAGTCGCACGTCGTTCCCCGAACGGTTCGATACACCGGGCTTGGTGCGACTGATGACCGCACCGAGGCGCGGCGCGTTCGGGGGGCAGCGCGTGGTGTCAGTCGCGGTTGGATCGCTTCACGCCATCGCGGCGACGGAGAGCGGGAGGGTGTACACGTGGGGCGGGGACGCCAAGGGACAGCTCGGTCACGGATCCATCCGTGACAGCGTCGCGCTGTCCAGGCTATCACTCGGCGGGTCCCCGGGAGGTAGCTCCCCGGGAGGCAGGCTCAGGAGGGACAGGCGTCGAAGTGAAAGTCCGCGGGGAGGGGGGTCGCCGAGGTCGGGCTCACCGGCGATTGGCGCAGCAGCCGCCGCGGATGAGCGCGAGCAGTGGTCGAAGCCGAGGGAGGTGAGCGAGCTGTTCGGGCATAGGGTCGTCGGCGTGGCCGCGTCCGGGGACACGTCCGCGGCGTTCACCGCGAGTGGCTCGATGTACACCTGGGGATGCGGCAGGTTCGGTAAGTTGGGACTTGGTGACAACATGAACAGGGACGTCCCCACGAGGGTCGCGCTGGTGCCCATCCACCAATCATCCAGTACCGTATCGGGGTCCGTATCGGTGCCGAGCACGCCGCAGTCTAGGTCGGTGTCGCCGTTCGTGTTCCCGGGTGCGATGAGCGACACCGACGACGAGGACGACGGCGCCGGGTCGGACAGTTCGTCCGACGACAGCGACGGGTCTCCGGCTTCCGATCCAAACTACGGCAAGGTGGTCGGGGTCTGGTTCGGCGCCTCGCATGGTTTAGCGATCACCGCGCGCGGGGACCTTTGGACGTGGGGTGACGACAGCGGGGATCAGCTCGGTCGGTTCAGGGAGGGAGACGAACGGACGTGGAGGCAGCGAGCGTGCCATCCCGGCCGCGTGCAGGTTGACTGGCACCTGTTGGACCCGTCGGTCGTCGCTGACGGTTACTTCGATACGCCCGTGACCGACCCTCCCGACATCAAGTTCGTGTCGGCAGCCGGGGGACAGTGCCACTCGGTGGCGTGCGACTCGGAGGGGCGCGTGTGGATCGCGGGCACGGGCGACGGCGCCGGGGACCCGCGGATGCTGTATCAAAACGACGGCGGCGACCCGGCGATGCACCGGGAGGGCATGTCCTTGATGCGAACCGGACGGATGTGGGAGTCCATTGACTCGCGACTGGCACCGTCGGGGGAGGAGAAATATCCGAAAGTCGTCTCCGTCGCCGCGGGTAACAATCACACGGTGCTGATGACCGACAGCGGCGATATCTGGTGCTGGGGAGATCCGACGCTCGGCCAGCTCGGTCCCGCGCCGGTGGCCAGAATTGGCCCCGACGACGACCCGATCCAGTTTGACCTCTTGGACGAGGTCGGAGTCACGATTCCACTGGCTCCGCTCGCCCGCGCGTGCTTCGATCGACCATTCGACTCAAACTGTCGAGCGTCTACATCGTGCTGGAACTACAAGTAGTGTCTCTTAGGCTCTTAACATTAGCTAGCTAGGTTCTATTTTTAAGGAAGTCGAAAACCGCTTCGCACACCGCCGGGTCAATGGCTGCCGGTTGAATGCGCGCACCCCTCGCGCCGTATACGTACGTCGCGCCTTCATCGAAACACGCGTGCAGCACCGCATTCGCGCCCGTTGACGGCGCGGTCAACAGACCCGTGATCCTCGCGACGGTCACGTAAAGCCCTCTCAGCGCCGGCGGCCACTCGCGGTTGATGTCCGTGTCCACCAGCCCGGGGTCGGCGACGCACGCCGTGAATCCGTCACCGCCCCACCTTCGACGCGCCCACGCCGCGTACACCGCCACGGCAGCCTTCGAGCACGAGTACGCGCCCGCGGGAGTGAGTGGCGGCTGCCCCACCACCGCGGCGGGCCATCGTTTGAGCCTGGCGGACGACGTCGCTCGGTGCGTAAAGGAACCCACGGCGACGAACCTGATGCCCTTCGCCCCGAGTCCCCGGAGTATCCTCGACCCAGCCAGCGCGTTCACCGCCGCCGTCTCCTCCTCCCCCCACTCCGTCCTCCTCCACGTCGCGCAGAACACGCCCGCGCAGTGCACCACGAGCTTCACGCGAATGTCCTCGTCGCCCCTCACGTACTCGCACATCGAGGCGATCTGCGCCGGGTCCCTGAGGTCGACGCCCACGGGCTTGAGAACGACGTCATCAGGCGCGACGGCGCGGATCTCATCCGCGACGACGCGCGCCTCTGCGAGTGTGCGGCACGCGATGACCACCGCGCCGGCTCCCATGCGCGCGAGCTGGACGGCCACGGCGCGTCCGATGCCCGAGCCGGCTCCCGTGACGAGGACCGCGGGTCGAGGCTCGCCGTCACTCGCGGCCAGCCACGCGGGCACGCGCTCTTCGATAGGTCGCCGCCTTTGAAATACGGCGATACACTCGCTGTATAACAACCACGCGAACCACACCACCAGCTCCGCCAGATTGCCGGGGGACCACATGACCAACTTCGACGCCATCGTAAGTGATGTCAACATATTTTCAGACACTCAAGTCTTATTCAAGTCCACGTCTATCGCTACTGATACAAACGCCCGAAGGCCACAACGCGCTCCATAGATAATAGCTACCCCCGCACCCCTTCCACCGCGTTAGTCCGACTTCTCCGACCCGTCGTCAACACCGCACAGAATCGCACCAACCACCAAGCCGGCTCCGCCGACGAGGCCCATGAAACCCAGAGTCTCCCCGAGGAGAACCAACCCAAACACGGCGGCGAACAAGGGCTCGCCAGCCAGAAGCACCTGCGACTCGCTCGCACTCACGCTCTCCTGACCCTTAGCCTGGCACACGTCCGCCAGGTAGCCCGGCACGATCGCGGTGAACGCGAGCACGCCCCACGCCAGGGGGTTAGTCCAGCCGGCCCACGGCGCGGCGACGGTGCCTGGCGCGGCGGTGAGAAACTTAGCCACGTCAAACGCGGCCCACACGCAGTAGAGCACGGCGAGGATGACCGTCTTCCACGCCTGCGTCATGTTACCCGGGAGACCATCCTTGGCGAAGGCTCCGATGCGGAAGATGTAGAGGGAGTACGCCGCCGCGCCGATGAGGGCGATGATATCGCCGAGGTTGAGACCCACGGAGGACGCCGCCGCAGCCGCGGACCCGCCTCCGTCAAAGCCGAGGGCGACGACACCCGCGAGCGCGAGGAGGCACCCGACCCAGGTGATGCCCGCGACCCTGTCACCGGTCATCACGCACAGCACGGGGGTGAACGCGATGGACGCCTGGGTGAGGAAGGAGACCCGGGTAGCGTCGGTGAACAGCAGCGCGACGTTGCAGCATCCCTGCGCCAGGAGGTTCCACAGCGCCAGCTCACCCGCGGCGAGCCAGAACTTCTTCTTGCCCTCCTCCGTGTTGATGTTCATCGAACCCTCCTCCATCCCGCCCTTCTTGGCGTTCATGATCATCGGGATGAAGCAGAGCGCCGCGATGACACCCCTGACGGCGCCGATGGTACCCGCCGAGGGAGGGCCTGGCAGGCTGTACACGTACTTGAACGCGACGGAGAGTGATCCGTACGCCGCAGCCACGAAGATGAGCAGCGCCCTGCCGTACCACAACCCGGGAGCACCGGCCGTGTCCACGGTCACCGCCGAAGACTCACTGATTTTCTCCTCGCCATCACCCGTGGCGCGTGCGATGACCGAAGCAACGCGGCGGTGGAGGCGCGACAGAGGTCCAGAGGAAAGCGCGTCGTCGCGACCGAGGGCGGCGGCGATGCCGACGCGACGCGTCGAGGTGACGACGCGGCGCGATACTGGCGGGAGGGGCACAGCAACCAGCGTGCGACGCTGCGATCCAATCGAGGTCGCGACCGGCAGCGGGATGCCGGCGCGGGACACGGACGAGCACACGAGCGCGTTCATCGCGTCGGGCACTTTGAACTCCGGCGGCGTCTCGTAACGAACTTGTAAACGGGTCGGGAGAATTTGATGAGGCGCGTTCGAGGCGTGACTGAAAACGCTTACACGCGTTGAAAAGTTTACTATTAGATTGGTTAACCGGCGTAACCCACGTCTTGAGCTATGGTCTGGAGAAAGAATGAGAAGGCGAAGCGCCTCAGCCGTACCGGCGCGACTCGATCGGTCCGGTGATGGCGCCCAGCTCGCCGAAACCCCCGCGGGACAGCGACAGCGACTTTGCGTGATTCGCCGCCGCGGCTTGCAGGACACTCGGCGCGATCATCTTAAACGGCGACAGGTCCTCCTCCAGCAGCCCGAACACCTCCTCCCCGTCGTCGTCGATGTCCGGCGCGTACTCATCCGGCACGTACGACCCGGCGACGAACCCCCGGGATACGCCGGCGCCTCGGGTCGTGGACGCGGCGCCGAACGCTCGAAGCGGCGACGGCGTGTCAGCCTCGGCTGGGGATTTATCGGCGGGGGAGTCCGGGTCGGAGAGGGACGCGGCGTACTCCTCGAAGGCATCGTCAACCGCCGGGGACTGGACGCCGATGGGGGAGGGTGCGAGATAGGACGACACGCCGGTGAGCATGGCGTCGTCGTCCTTAGGAGCGCCGCCCGCATCCAGCGAGAGCCTGGAAAGCTCACCCGCGAGGTCGCCGCCGCGGCACACGTCGGAGATGATGTGACGCCTCACGCCGTCCTCCTCCTCGTCGTCATCGTATCGCCCGTGCGACACCGGCGTCGTCACGTTCACCGCCTCCGCGTGCTCCTCCGTCGAGGGCGCGTACTCACCGCCGACTCCTCCCTCCGTCTCCTCCCTCTGCCTCTGCCGAATCGCCTGGCGCCGCTTCAGGTACGCGGCGATGGACCGCCCGGTGGACCTGCCCCCGCGGTCGCCTTCAGAGGACGTTGACGTACCGCCGGTGGACGGCGGGGTCCTCCCCGCGGACGACGCGGTGCCTCGCTCGAGCGCGGACGCGGGTCGGGTTCCCGCCCGGCCGCTCGGCGAGGGGGTCGAGCCCGTGGGCCTCGCGCTCCTGACGGATGAGGCCGGTCGCGCCCCGTACGCCGCCCGCGCCGTCTCGAGCGGCGTGGACGGGTCGAAACGGTCGGGAGACGCAGCAGCGTTCTGCCACGGCTTTGCCGGGGGCGAGCGTCGCGACATCCCACCGGAGGCGCCGCTGAACGTCGCCGAGAGCGTAGATTTGGCCGACGAGATTCGAGAATCGTGCGCCTTCCTCGCGTGCGTCTCGTCCCACTCCCGCATCACCCTGTTGGGTTGCTTGGTATCCGGCGAGAAACCCATCGCGTCCGAGGTTGCGCGGATCCCTGTGCGGTCCCGATACGGCCCCGGCGAGCGGTGCTCGTTCGAACTGCCATCGACAGGTGTCAAACGCCATTCTTCAACGGCAAAATCACTTTTCCGGGCATTTTCAGACTGCTTTTCGTTGGATCTCGATGAATCGCGCGGCAGATCGCCTCGGCCAATCAGAAGGCCGAACGATCGGCGATCTCGTCCAAACTGCCCATTCATCGTCGGCATCCTTCGACTGCCCACAACTTGTCGCGACACTCACGCACAAACCAAGAGGAAAATGGCCGCCATGATGTGCTCCACCGCGATGCTCGCGCGCACGACCGCTCCCCGCGCTTCCGTCAGGTCTCGCGCGGTCAAGTGCGCCGCCGCCAAGCCCGCTCGCCAGGCGCCCGAGAGGAAATCTCACAACGAGGCTGCGAAGAAGGTCGCGCCGGTGCTCGGCGGTGTCGCTGCGCTCGGCCTGGCGCAGGTCCTCGCGCCCGGGCCCGCCGCGGCTCTCAGCATCACGGATCCCGTGTTCGGCGATATCGAGGTGTGGCAGTTCATCGTGCTCACCGCGGGCTACTGGCTCGGCATCGAATACTACCTCGAGAAGAAATACGACGAACCCGACGGCAAGGACGCCGGGGCCGTGATGCCCAAGGTGTCCGAGGCGAAGAAGTCCACCTTCGCCGAGGCGACGGCGAAGCAGGAGGAAGGTTCCTCGGAGTAAGCTAGGGGGTGGGTTTCCGTCGATGCGGTGTGTATTAGCCGATGCTTCGTCGACGTCGTGTAACCATAGACTGTTATATCTCATTGAATGATGATTCGTCAACTCTCTCCCCGACTCATCGAGCGCGCGCAAAGGGGTTCGCGACCCTGCCCTTCTTCGCCGGCGCGGCGTTCGCCTCGTATCCAGCCTTGACCTTGGCGCCAACCTTCGGGGCTTCGGCGTTTTCGTCAGTCGCCGGCGTCACGGACTTGCGGCGGCCGAGCGGGTTCGAGTCCTTCTCCGGCTGAGTCGCCTGCGATGGCGCGACGTACGCGGCGGGCTGCGAGTAGTGCTGCTGGGGAGCCTGTCCCGGCGTGTCCAGCTCGATGGAGCCCCCGTAGGTCCTCGCCGCCTCCACCTCGGCGGCGGCTGCGGCGGCGGCCATGCTCGCCTCGATGAGGTTGGTCACGCGCTCGGCGAGAACGTTCTGAGACATGGCGTTGGCGAGCTTGAGGGCGCCGTGCATGGAGGTGGTGAGGTTGAGCGCGGCGGCGACGTCCGCGGCACGCGCGGGCCTCTCACCCTTGCACGCGGCGTGGAAGAGTCGGAGCAGGGACTTGTCCGCCTCGGTCTGCGCGGCGCGGAGAGCGTCCTGCGCGGCGCCGGCGGGATCGACGTCATCCCTGAACCCGGCGGTATCCCCGGCGGCGGCGGCGGAGGCGAGGGCGACGGACAGCTGTGCGCGCGCCGCGGCATCCTCCAGGTCACCGGATGAGGTGTCCGGCAGCGCCACGGGCATGCCGAGCGGCAGGGGCGTGAGCACGGGTCGGGGGTGAACCGCCGGGCCGTTGGCGTTGCCACACACGACGCAGTAAAGGGCGCTCTCCGCCACGGACGCGGCGACGGTCCAGTGGTGCTCGCCCTCCTGTTGCCTCGCGTCCATGGACCTGAACACGGGGGTCCAGGAGCCGCCAAACTCGGAGGTCCTGACTCGGACGCATCCGTCGCTCGCGCCAAACGCGATGGCGCCGTTACCGTCCTCGACGTGACCGAGCCACGTCAGGGTCGCGCCCGGGGGCATGGGGATCTTGCCCTTGCTCAGCACCTTACCGCCGTTCGCCATGTCGTACTCGGCGAACTCGATGCGCTGCTCCACCTGCAGCGTCTTGGGGTCGGCGGCGTCGGGGACGAGCGCCGGCGCCGAGGTGTGCCAGGCGACCACGAGGGAGTCACCCTTGCCGGCGGCGGTGACGGGCGCGCCGTCGAGCTGCACCATCTGCCTCTGCGCGCCCGCGTGCGAGAAAACGCGAAGCATGCGTCCGGAAGTGAGCGCCGCGACCCAGTCCTTGCCGGTCGCGACGGACACGGCGTCCTCGCCGACGGGAAGGGTGACGGACCAGTCACTCTTATGCGTCCAGGACTCGTAGGGGCGGTAGAAGAGGACGGAAGAACCGCCGCTCTGCTTGGCGGGAGAGGCGAGCGCGCAGCCCCGCTCGCCCAGGCAACCGATGGAGTACCCGTGGTAGTCGGTGATGGTGGGGATACGACCGCCGCGGCTGGTGTCGTGGAAGGCCATCTCGACCGAGTTGAAATCACCGCCGGGCTCACCGGTGCTCACCACGGAGCCAATCATGTTGTAGCAGAGGAAACGGCGGCTCGGGCCGTTCGCGTCGTTACCGGCATCGTCCCCGGTAGCCTTGGCGGGAACCGACCCGACCTGGAACGCAGGCTGCGGCGTGGGCGCGGCGGCGACGGTGGCACCCTGGCCGCCCTTGGCGAGTTTCTTCTTCATCCTCTTCCTTCGCTCGAGCTCGGAGTAGTACGTCTCCTCGTCCATGTCACCCATACCTTCCTCATCCTCGGACGCGATGATGTCATCGCCGTCCATCTCGCCGTCCACGGCTCCCGCGAGGGGCGCGAGGGGCTCCTCGGTCTGGAAAAAGTTGAGCTCCGCGGCGTCAACCTGCACGGTGGGTCCGGTGAAACCGGAGGGGGGCACGGGGTTCTTCCACAGGGTCCATTGCCCGTCACCGTCCACGAGCGCCACCGCGTTACCAGTCTGGCGCCAGCACGCGCCGCACACGGTGGACTCGTGCTTGAGGAAGTTGATGACCTTCTTCTCCTTGACGTCCCATACGCACACGGTGTGATCCTTGGCGGAGGTGAGCAGGTACTTGCCGTTGGGGGACCACTGCGCGAGCACGACGTTCTCGCCGTGGCCCTTACCCTCGCTTCCGTCCTCGGCGATGAGCCTGTGGTTCTCGAGTTCGGTCCACGTACCGCGCGCGAAGAAGGTGACGTCATGCTCACGGCCTGGCACCGCGAGCACGGCGCCATCCGGCCGCCAGCACGCGCGGTTCACCTCGCACGAGTCCGGCTCGGTGACGGGCGCGACGGTGGCGGAGAGGACGATCTCGCCAGCCTCCGTGGACGCGTTCTTGGCGTCGTCATCCCCGTCGTCGGACATGTCCGCGTCGTCGTCGTCCCCTGCGGCGATCGCCTTGAGCGCCCACACGGTGAGGACACCGGCGTCGTCAACCGCGGTGAGAAAATCTCCCTTGGGATCGAAGGTGAGGGACTTGACGCACTTGGACCTGGTGGAGAGGTCGAGGGCCACGGACTTGTCGTCCATCTTGACCACCTTCACCGCGTTGTCCTCGCCACCCGCGGCGAGGAAGGCGCCATCGGCGCTCCACGCCAGCGCGCGAACGGGGAGGGTGAAGCGCACCACGTTGGATTCAAACTCGCGGCTGGCGCCCGCGAAGTTGAAGAGCTTCACGGAGTTGTCGTCGGACCCGGTGGCGAACTTAGCGCCGTCGGGGCTCACGGCGAGCACGTTGACGGCGTCATCGTGCTCCTCGGTGAAGCTCTCCTCGATCTCCGCGGTCTCGGGGTTCCTCACGGTCACCGCGTTGTCCGCTCCGCACGTGACGAGCAGCGCATCGTCGCCGCTGCCGACGAAGGAGACATCGCAGATGCCCGCGACGTGGCCGAAGTTCCACTCGGGCGGCGCCATCTCTACCTCTAAGTACCGGGCTTGCGATTCGACGGAGACGAACGTGCGCGAGGCTCGTCCGCGTCTGGCGCGAGTGATGGTCGCGTCCTCGTCTCGATCGATGAAAACAGCGCTTTTTTGAACTCGGGCCGATTTGAACTCGGGCGCCGATACCAGCAAACCCAGAAGTGACGGTTTGTCCGTTCCTCGCCTCGACAAAGTCCCGTTGGATATTTGGTGAATCCTTACGGGACTGTTCATTGCGAGACACGCGACAGGCCCCGGATTGTGTCTCTGGTGGGTTCGCGAGGTGTATTACGCGCGCGAGGAGCATGCCCGCGCTTTCCGCCGCGACGATGAACGTGGCGTCCATGAACGTGGCGTCCAGGTCCAGGATCAACCCCGTCGCTTCCGGGACTAGGGCTGGAGGAGCCGATTCCCTCCGTCTCAAGAAGGTGCGCGCCCATGTCTCGCCGCGCCGAACCCTTTCGGACCCAAAGAACGCGATTCACTCGATCCACACGACGGTCGTACCGGCGACGGTCGCGTGCTCCGAGTCTCGTCGAGGACGCGTGTTCACCAGACGCGTTTGAACTTCAACTCCCGAAACAAACACCAACGTTTCATTCGCATTCTCACGTCTCCAACCCTCCCCGCCGCAGGTGTTCACCGGAACCGCCCTTCGTCGCGCGACGCTGCGAACCGCGCGTCGCCAAACCCCCGCGGGGGTTCGCGCGCACGGCCACGGTCACTCCCACGGCGACGAGGAAGACGTCGAGATCGACCATCACGAGTGGCCCCCCAACTCGGGCTCAGCCTGGAAGGACCGCAAGCCCCTGGAGAAGAAGGAACCCGGTACCAGGCTCGCCGAGGTTCTGGACGTCATCCGCAACGCCAAGTACGAGAGCCTCTCCAAGAACCAGGCTCACGGCGATGACCTGTCCATGAGGCTCGCCGCCGCGGAGCAGGAGAACGAGAAGCTCACCGAGGAGTTGCAGAAGCTCGAGGACCAGAACGAGAGGGCGGCGCAGGAGCTACTGAAGGACGCCGAGGAACTGACGTTCATGTCCATACGAATGGAGGAGCTCGAGAGGGAGGCTGAGGCTCTCAAGGAACTCAACGTCAAGCTCGTGCAGGCGGCGGACCAACTCGCCGCCATGGTTGGCAACGACGAAATGGCGGCGTCCACCGCCACCCACGTGGACCACGACCTCGCGGCGCTGCGCATGGAGGCGGACTCCGCCAAGAACGCGCTGGCCACCGCGGAGGCGCGGGCCGCGGCTGAGCGATCCGACCTCATCGCGCGCATCAGGACCCTGGAGATTGATCTCGCGGAGGCTGAGAGCGAGGCGGAGGAGGCTGCGGAAGTCGGCGCCATGGTCATCGGCGGCGCGGCCAAGGCCGGCGCCGAGCTCGAGGCGGCCCGTGTCACCATCGAGAAGCTCTCCGCGCTCGCTAAGAGAAGGGGCGACGAACTCATGGCGGCCGAGGCTGCCGCCGCCGCCGCCGCGCGTGAGGTTGCCTCGCTCAAGGAGCAGCTCGCCAACTCCTCCGCTGGAGCTGGAACTGGTCACCTCGCGCGTGTACGCGAGCTCGAGGTGCTCATGTCCGAGATGCTCACCGCGGAGGAGGCTAACGTGCTCGAGGCGAGGATCAGAGAGCTCGAGATCGTCATGGCCGACATGCTTGAGCCCGAAGAGCTCGACGCTGCGCTGGCCAAGATCAGGAGCCTCGAGATTGTGATGGCGGACATGGTGGACGCCGAGGAGCTCGAGGCGGCGGAGGCGAGGGCGACGCAGATGGAGGCGAGGGCGGCGGCTCTCGAGGTCGAGGCGGATCTCCTCAGGGCCCGCGTGAGGGCGCTCGAGGCTGAGATGGCGGGTATGTCCTACGACGAGGGTGATAACCTCACCGTCGCACCCGCGGTGCCCCGTAAGGGTGGCGCGTTCAAGCGCAGGGCTGGTCAGTTCACGCTGCGCAAGTTCGACTTCGCCGCGGTGAAGGCGAAGACGACGCCCGCCAAGGCTTTCAAGCGCTCCGGCACTTTCAGCCTGCGGAAGATGAAGTTTGCGCCCAAGGCATCTGCGACAAGCGCTGCTCCCACGAAGAGGGAAGAGAGGAGCGTGGAGGAGCCCGTGGTGTTCAACTTCGAGCAGAAGAAGGGTGGGTTCAAGCGTACTCCCGGTACGTTCACGAAGCGTAAGCTGTCGTTCGAAGGGGCGAAGGTCGCGGCCTCCGGGCGAACGACATCCACGACATCCACGTTCAAGCGCTCGGGTGCGTTTACCCTGCGCAAGTTTGACTTTGCCGCGGTCAGGGCCAAAACTGCCCCGGCCAAGGCTTTCAAGCGCTCCGGCGTCTTCAGTCTGCGCAAGATGAAGTTCACGGTAAGGCCCGCCAAGCCCGCGGGTGATGCCGGCTTCACGCGCAAGTCTGGACAGTTCACCTTGCGCAAGTTTGATTTTGTCGCCGCCAAGGCAAAGGCGCAGGAGGGCCAGTCCTTCAAACGTGGCGGCAACTTCACCCTCCGCAAGATGAACTTCCGAGAGAACGCTCAGCAGGAGATCGCCCTTGAGACCCGCTCAGGTACCTTCGTGCGCTCCGGTGGCAACTTCACCATGAGGCGATTTGACTTTCTCAAGGCGAGGTGAGCGCCAGTTGAACTGAACTGCTATTAGACTACCGGTTCGACCTAATAAGAAAATTTAGTCGATGTATTACCTAAGACCTACATGTCGTGCGCAAACTTGCACCGTTTCCCCCGATCGCATCGACCTTTCAGGAAATCTTTGCAAGGCACCTTCGCCCTTGGCTTCGCTTCCTGTTTCGGCCCGTCGACGTTCCCGCCTTCCTTCTCGGACCAGTCGGGTAAATCCAGAACCCCCAGCTCAGACGGCGCCGGAAGCACCACCTTCGGCTTTACTACCGTCTTCTCCTCCTTCTTCTCCTTCTGCACCTGCTTCACTTGTGCCTCCTCTTCCTCTTCTTCATCGTCGGCACTGTCGTAATCTCCCAGCAACCCTCCAAGCCCTTCGTCTTCGTCCTCTTCGTCATCCTTGGCCTGGTCCTCCGCGACCATCTGCTTTGCCCTCTTGCTGGGCTCTACTACAACGCCGACGCCCTTACGCTTCACCACGCGCACCAACGACATTCCGGGTTTCGCCGGCTCAGCCCTCGCGGTTGGGACCGACGATTGGTCCCTCTTGCTCGCCTTCTCCTCACGCAACCTCTCCTCCCGCAGCTTCGCCTGCTGGAACAGCATCGCGGTGTGATCCCTCGCGTAGGACAGCGGAGCCACGGTATGGGTACCTGCCCCGGGCAACGACGCCGCGGTCACGTCGGGCACTTTTGACGTGCCGAGCACGGACTCGCGGTGCAGCCTGCTCCTCTCAGGACACTGCGCCGCACCGTGTCCCCGGGTCCCGCATGTCATGCATATTTGGCGGGAGGTCATGCTGCCGCTCCTGCCCCCAAAGACTGATTATTGAAAGGCACCGGGCACGAGCAGGATAGGAATCATTCGCGAAGCGCCGTCCTTGGTCCGTCGACATGGACGTGGCGTTCAGGCGGGTCAAACCCGGCGAGGAGGTGCCGCCACGGCCCAGGGAGCTGGATGACTGGGCCGCTAACACGGCGACTGGCACGATGGCGGGGATGGTGTACGGGGTGATACGCGCGAGGGCGGCGGAGGCGAGGGCGTTTGATCCGGAGTTGGCGGACATCGTGCGACGCCGAAACCTGTGGATGAGGAGCGTGCACGAGGCCACGATGGGGGGCGTGAGGTTCGGGAGCTTCGTGGCGGTGTTCAGTGCGGTACAGCTCGGGGCTCAGAGCTACAGGGGGGATGTCAGAGACATGTGGAACACGGTCGCGGCGGGGACGATCACGGCGGGAGCGACCGGATTGGCGCTCCCGGGCGGGATCGCGATGCGACTGCAGGGACTGGCGCTCGGGCTGGTGGTTGGGGGAGGTTTATGTCTGCCGCTCGGGTACCTACTACAGGAATTGGAGAAGCACGCGGTGCCGATTCCACTCGGGCCCACGAAAGAGGTCGCGGTGGACAAGGGAAGGGAGCGAGCTAGTCGAGATCACATCGCCGACGTGATCTCGTCCGTCGAGAGCGAGCTGCGGAGCACGCCCGACATCAAGTCCAACAAGCGGTGGTTCCCGTGGTTCCGAGGCGGGTGACGGTGTAGTCGTAGCGACCATGTATTAGCCCTGAGCTTGTGCGCTAGCTATGCGTTCCAACCTCTTAAGTATTTAGACGTCGTCGCCCGAGTGGTGTTGTTTGGAGGATTCTCCATCGGCTCCCTCGTCCTCGCCCTTCTCCGCGTCTTCATCTCCTTTACCCTCCGACGACGCACCGCCATCACCACTCGGCACAGCCCCCGATCGTTCCTTCGTCTTCGGCCACGGCAGTTTCCCGTCGAACAGTTCGGGGCCGCAGTGCGAGAGAAGTGGCTCGAGCTCCGGGTTCGTCCTGGAGTAAGGCTGACCTACGTTGAAGGGGTCCCTCGCCCTTCGTTTCCGTCTAAGCTCCCCGGAACACCCGTACGGATCAGCCCTGAACTGCGCTCTCACGTCCACCTCACTCGCCGAGCTCCTCTCCTCGGTACCCGCCGCGCCGGTGCCGACGTAAACGAACCGGTCGCGTGGGAACCTCAGAGCCGCTCTGTGCAGGTCCACGAACCTCTCCCGCTTGAACTCGTACCCCACCACCGTGAGCTTCCTCGGCACCTTACCGGTCAGCTCGTGGAACCTGGTGATTGAGAACATGACGTTCTCCAGGCTGTCGCGGGCGAAGTCCTCGGTAAACGCCCTCGTCGCCACGGTGTCCACCTTGCCGAACCAGGAGTTGGCCCTCGCAACCTCCCAATAGCTCGTCCCTTCCCCGAGGCTTCCCGCGCTCTTTCGAGTCTTGCCACCGCTGAACACGAGCAGCGCCTTTGGGTTGTTCGCCGCCTCCATCACCCCAACCTTAGCGTGCTCCAAGAACGTCTCCGCGCGGCCTTGTACCTTCTGGTAGTCCTCCAGGTACCAGCTGGACTCTTCACCCGCCCGCGAGTAGTCCCCTGACCTATACACAGCGTGACCGCACACCACCACCAGGTCCAACGCCTTTGGGTATGGATACGTCTCCGGGCCCGTACCCGCCCTGGGGATTGGCACGGGCGCGCCCGCGGTCATCTTCCAAGGCGCCCGAGGTGTTTGGGACGAGGGCCCGCGAGGAAACATCTCCCGGAAAAGTACCCAGACGAGCAGAGTGGAGGTGAACCAACGCTTCCTGGCAGCCCCGAGGATCGACCAGAGCAGTCGCACGAACTGGCGGGTGAGAAACGATTGCCCCTTGCGACGGGATTTAGAGTTGTCGTCGAGCAGCGCGCCGCTCTCGAGGTCGAACCGGCGGTCACTGGCACCCATCCGCGACGAGAACATCATCGCCTCGGCGCGGCGGATCTCTGGTGTTGGCTTTACCAACTATTTGGGCACAACCCAGAGCCAAATATAATTCTGTTTCGCCCCTCGCACGTTCCACTGGACCAGTCCGCAGCGCGCGCGGCCGCGACCCGCGAGCATGGACGTCTGGGAGGACGCGGCGATCTGGGATGAGCTCGTCGACTTCGGCGACGAGCACCCGACCGTCGGCCCGGGCAGGAGGCTACTCGGCGGTGCCTTCGACCTCACCGCGGAGGAAAACCAGGTGTACCTGTTCATGGTGAGGAGAAGAACTCCACGACCCGAACCTCCCTTTGAGTTCCCAGACTTTCAGCGACATCCACGACGTCGTCGTCTGACCTCCCAACTCACATCCGTTACCCGACCACCAACCCGACCATCAGGTTATCTTCGGGGCGATACTCTTCGCCACGCCCCCGTTCCTCAAGTGCCTCCAAATCATTAAGAAAATGCGCGGGCTCAAGGCGGTCACGGACACGGACCTGGAGATGTGGGACTTCGCGGAGGAGTACGAGGACATGAAACACATACACGACCCGCTGGACGGCGACCAGAAGGACAACAAGAGAAAGAAGAAGCGCCGTGGATGACGGGCGGGGGAAGAAGGAGCGAAGAAACGAGTTGACAATTAGCACCATGTCGATCGTATAGCATCACTAGTCATATATTTAGCCAAATAGGACTCAGAAGTTTGTGACTGTTCTGCTGTTTCCAAAGCCAACCGTCGGATCGTGAATGTGTGTTCAAGAGGTCCTAAAGATCTGATTCGAGCCGCCTCAAACAGTGCCGTTTGAGGAACCAACCACGGGGTCACCAACGGCGCCAGAACGCGTGACGCGAGGCTCGTTCCCGCTCACCCGCATCTGTACGACTTCGGAGCTACCGTCAGTCGTATCGCATCCGTCTCGTCGAGCGCAGAAGCCTCGCGAGTCAGAACGCCTCGCGGCCGTTCGCCGACGCCCATCAAGTTTCCGAGTGACGTCGTAGGACGCGCGTGGACCAAAGGAGCGACCACCATGTCGAGCGGCCAACTCGAGACGAAGAAGTCTGGTGACTTCTACTGGAGCAAGGATGATGTACGTGCCCTCATCCGTCCCGCGTTCCCACTCGCGCACGTCCGCGTCGCGTCGTCCGCCCGACCGCATCGCTACCGACGGCGCGCGGGCGGCCACGTCGCTGTTTCTGTGTTTCCACCTCTCCGCCATCCGAATCCGTCGCCGCGTGGCCGTGACGCCCGAATCCCGTATACGCACGTCCGCTGACGCCGATCTCTCTCCCACATCTAACCCGCGACCCCACAGGAGCCTCACGCGAAGCGAAGGAGGGAGATCCTCGAGAAGTACCCGCAGATCAAGGACCTGTATGGCCCGGACTGGACCACCTGCCCGCAGATCTTCGCCGTCGTGAGCCTCCAGCTCGCGGTGGCCTGGTGGCTGGGGAACAACGCGTCGTGGCCCGTGCTGCTGCTCACCGCGTATGCCTTTGGGGGTTTCGTCACCGCTAACCTGTTCCTGGCGAACCACGAGCTGAGCCACAACCTCGCGTTCAAGAGCGCCGGCGCGAACCGCGCGCTGGGCCTCGTGGTGAACCTTCCCATCGGCGTCCCCTTCTCCGTGGCGTTCAAGAAGTACCACCTCGAGCACCACATGTTCCAGGGCCACGACGCCATCGACACGGATATTCCCACCGCCGGCGAGGCGAGGCTCTTCTCTCTGGGTGGATCCCTGCTCAAGATCGTGTGGGTGATTGGTCAGCTCTTCTTCTACGCCATCAGGCCGCTCTTTGTGCGCCCGAAGCCGATGGGCAAGTGGGACGCCCTCAACCTGATCACGCAGGCTTCTTTCGACATGGCTTTCATTCATTTCGCGGGTCCCCGGGCCTTCGTCTACCTGCTCGCCTCGGTGTTCCTCGGCGGCGGTCTTCACCCCATGGCCGGTCACTTCATCTCCGAGCACTACGTGTTCCACCCCGGACAGGAGACGTACTCGTACTACGGCCCCCTCAACGTGTTTGTGTACAACGTCGGGTACCATAACGAGCACCACGATTTCCCCAAGGTGGCTGGGAGCAGGCTGCCCAAGGTTCGCGAGATTGCGCCTGAGTACTACAACAACCTCAAGTACCACACCTCCTGGACCAAGGTCATTGTCGACTACATCGCGGACCCGAACATGGGGCCCTTTGCGCGCACCATGAGGAAGAAGGTGAGCAAGTTGGACTGAGAATGGCCGATGGGACTATTACTCGCGCACTCTAGAAGCTAGTTTCGTTATATTATTTGGCATGCGTTCATTATCCCTTCACGCCCTTCATAGCTTGGTCGCACTGAAACCACATGTGCTCGGGCGGGTCCTCCGTGCCGCCCAACCCTTCACCCACCCCACCATCTGCTCGCTTCACCTTCATCACGAAATCCACCGCAACCTTGGTCTGCCTGAGAAGCGGTGCGAATCCCCTCTTGGGCAGAAAACCTTCGGTCTCGCCACCAACCGTCTCCAGCGTCGGCACTTTCACCAACAGAAACACTTTCATCGGCGTCGCCGCCGGTGGACAGCCCGCCACGGCCGGAAGACATTCTCTGATTACCCGTCGCGCGGCGTTATCCATCGTTTTTTCAATACCCGACGTGTGTTCGTACGACGCGTAACAGCTCGACGCGTCGCTCAGAACGAAGGTGTACATCTCCTTGGGTCTCAACGGCGTGGACCCAAGGAGAATTGCCAGCTCCGTGGCGCGCGTTTCCCGCAGCATCTTCGCCGTGACTCGGGCAAGCATGGCCTCGAGTTCCTTGAAGAGCTTCAGGGATCGTCTCTCGCTGGATGTCGCGCGCTTTCGCTTCGAGCCGGGCTGGACACCAGCCGTCTGCTGCCCCTCCCCCTCCCCCAACACTTCGGCGCCCAATGACTCAACCAACCCGCCCTTCAGATCGTCGTAGGAGCATGGGAGCTGCTGCCTGACGAAGAGGAGGAACTTGATGACCTCCCTGAGAGTGTGGGCGACGAGCTCGGCGGTCGCGGGTGACGGTATCCTGACCTCATCTCGCGTTCGTTCCATCGCCCCTGAACACTGAGGGACCTGTCAGAATCGCGTTCGAAAAGAGCAAAAAAGGCTTGGCAGAGCTCCTTGAATGCCAAAGATCGTCACGCGTCGCGAACCATGGGAGACCCGGGAGACTACATCGGATCCAAGATCAGCCTGATCTCCAGGAGTGAGATCAGGTATGAGGGCATCCTTCACAGCATCAACAACGTTGACTCCTCCCTGACGCTCCAGAACGTCAAGTCCTACGGCACCGAGGGTCGCAAGCAGATTGGCCCGCAGATCCCGCCCAGCGCGGAGATCTACGATTACATCATGTTCAAGGGCACCGACATCAAGGACATCCAGATCGATCAAGTGCGTTCCACCGCCGCCCCGGACATCCCCTTGTCTATACCGAGGCGATTCCACCGCTCGTTCCCGCCCTCGAACCGACCATACACGCGATCGCGTCCCAATCTCGCGTCGAGTGCTGACTCGATCGTCCCTCCTTCTCCGCAGTCCGGTGCCCCCGCGCAGCGCCCTCCCCAGCAGCAGGCGCCCGCACCCGCGCCCGCGCCCGCGCCCCAGCGCCAGGTAAGCGACCCGTCTGAAGTCGAATCAACCACCAAACACAAACAAACGGCACACGGGACCCACCCGTCGTGGAAGCGCGGCGATCGGGCTCCCGCCGCCCTCCCCGACCCCGAGAAACCTAGGCGCACGTGTGATGCTTAATTTTCCCAAATCGCCTCGGACTGACCCTCCCTCCCTCCCCGACGCATCGCAGGCGCCTCCCCCGCAGAACTACCAGCAGCTGCAGTACCAGCAGCCCCCTCGCCAGCAGTTCCAGCAGCCCGCGCCCGCACCCGCGCCTGCCGCGCCTCCCGCCAACCCATGGAACCGCGCGCCCGTCGCCCAGCCGGCTCCCGTGATGCAGCAGCAGCCGAGGCAGCAGCAGCAGCAACAACAACAGCAGCGCCGCCAGGCTCCCGCGGCGCCGAAGCCCGCCCCCGCGCCCCCCAAGGCCAAGCCCTCCAGCTTCGCGGCTGCCATCGGCGGCGGCGGCGGCGGTGTCCAGCCCAAGGGTCAGGTTGCGAGGGTGGCCGGCGCCGTCGGCGGCGGTCGCGCTCCCCCCGCGCCCCGCAACGGGCAGGCGGGTGGTCGCGGCGGCCCGAGGGTTCCCGCGCCCCGCGGCGGGCCCGCGCCCGCCATGGGCGACGGCTACCTTCCCACGCGCATGGCCGTGCCCCAGGAGGACTTCGACTTCAACGCAGCGTTCAGCAAGTTCAACAAGGAGGAGCTCTTCAACAAGGCGGAGATGAAGAAGGCGCTGCCCGACGTCAACGCGGGTCCCACGTACGTCAAGGACGATTTCTTCGATACCATGAGCTGCGAGGCGCTCGAGAAGCAGCAGGAGATGCAGCAGCAGGGCGGTCGCGCGCGCTTCGCCCAGATGCGCAGGCACGACATGGAGACCTTCGGCGCCGCCGGCGGTGCCCGCAGGACCGACCACGGCTTAAACCAAGGAGGTCGCGGCGGCCGCGGCGGTCCGGGTGGTCGCGGTGCGGGTCGGGGTGACTTCCGCGGCGGCCGGGGTGACTCCCGCGGTCAGGGAGGACGTGGCGGCCGCGGTGGACGACGCTGAGTGTCGCACGAGTAGTCTTTAGTACCCGACCAAGGCTGGTCTTTGTCAGTCTCGGAGATAGGACTTCTGTTCTAAAACAAGCAGCCTCTTTCTATCGCCCCTTCCGATGAAAAGTTTTTCTCGGCAACTGCGTCGTGGCTTCTGAAAGGAGCCATTCTCGAGCGCGTTATCTTGCGCCGTCGGATGTCCTCCTCCCCACGCTCGCGCTCGCCACGTCACTCCATCGAGGAGATGACATTCTCCGAGCCCCGAACCATTCTCTTTGCCGGTGCGACGACACCTTTCTTGCTCCTTCGTATCGGAACAGCTATCTTATCTTCAACCACTCGGTGTTCACAGTCGGCGATAAGGACTCTATCGAGACGAAGCTCTCGTGGCGATGGTGCCGTGACAACTTTTTGCTACCGAGCGATGAGGTGACACTCATTCGCTGCAAGCAGAAGAGTTCCGGATGGATACCCATGGACACCGTCAAGACGTTGAGTGACGCGAGCCTCGCCAAGGACTGGCTCCCGGGCGAGATAGCGCACACCGTGAGCCGCATGGAGCACAAGCTGATCGTCATTGAAACGACACACGATGCGGGCGATGCGCTCGCGAAGTTCGCCGAGCTCGAGTGCCCCAAAGACGCCATTCTCGTCATGGGAAGCCGTGGGAGGCAGGGCTGGCGCAAGACTTTGCTCGGGTCCGTCAGCGCCAACGTCACGCAGCACTCGACGCTGCCCGTGCTCGTCGTTCGTTCTCGAAAGTACCGCGACATACCTGATCTCACATCTGATACCATCGGTCAAGCATACCTCGGCATGACCGCCATCGGCAAGCAGCGCAAGATCGCCATCGCCTTCGACGGTTCCGACGCCGCGGTGCAGCTCGTCACATGGGCGACCAAGTACGCTCTGACCACATCCGATCAGGTGCACCTTCTCCACTCCGCATCGCACGAGACTCCGGAGCAGACCCTCGTTGCGACAGCCAACAGACAGACGTGCATCTCGGTCATCACCGATTTCCAGAAGACGAACGAGACCGGGACGGTTGACTCAGTTCTCCTCGACGCGGGCGGCGACGTCCGTGATCTTATTGTCGACCACGTCGAGGCGATGGGCGGCGCACTCGACCTTCTCATTCTGGGAACACGTGGTATCAAAGGTACCCTCAAGCGTGCGTTGCTCGGCAGCGTGAGTTCCTACTGCCTGGCATTCGCGCCGTGTCCCGTCATTGTTGTGCCCGGCGCAGTCGCTGCTGCCGCGGAACCCGCGGCGTGAACAAAAGAATTTCTGCTGCGCTTGCGACGTCTTAAAAAAGCTGCTAAGTCTACATCCTTCTATTGTCTTTTGTCCGCGGTCCAAGAAGGGTCGTCGCCGGCCCATCCATCGTCTTCCATATCACCCACTCCCACGCTCTCTGTGACATGTCCTTCGACTGCTTCAAGTTCACGGGTGTCGTGTTCCTCTCGCTCATGCTCGGGGTATTCAACACCCTCTCCACTCGCCACGGTGAGCGCAGTTTCTTCACGCGTATCGGGGTGTTCATGCTCATCCACTCTCCGCTGCTCCGCCTCTTCGTCGTCCGACGCATCTGGCCCCCAGTCGTCTTCGGGCACAGCGACAGGCACCTCCGACCGCGGCGGCATGATCTCGGCACCCAGCCCATCCGGCTCGAGTGTATCCCTCACTGAGGCGCGACGTACCGCTCCCGTATCGTCTACGTGCGCGTCAGTTCCCACGTCCTCGAGCTCGCGTAGCAACTCCGCCGCCCTGACTCCAAAGCTGTGGTCTTCTGGTTGCGAACTTGAGTCAACAAAGTCCTCCGGCGTCGTCTGTGACGCCTTTGAGAACGACGATATTCCTCGCTCCAGATTCCGCACTCGACGCCTGAGGATATCGACATCGTCCTCTAGGGTCATGCCTATTGCCCTCTGTTTCTCCAACTCATCCTCTAGTCTCGTGACTCTCTCTTTTTGTCGATGAAGCTCAGCCTCCGCCTGTTGGGCCCGATCCTCCATATCTCTCAGAGCAGCGCTGGTCGCGTCCGCCAGTAACTCGCTGGACTCGGCCGCTCGCTCCGCCGCCTCGGCACGTGTCCGAACCTTCTCGAGCTTCTGTGAAGCGTGCTCGTTGGTCGCCTTGCTCCTGGCGTCGGCAGCAGCGGCGACCATGAGGGCGTCATCCCTGTCCTTTTCCACCTGTTGAAATCTCTTCGTGAGAGCCTGAAGCTTCGCCTTGACCTCGAATATCTCCCTGTCTGGAGCGTGCAGGTGTTCCCTCAGGTGCGCGGGGACACCGAATCCGACCGTGGAAGGGTCCCCATACCTGTCGGACTGCATCCTCGAGGCGCCTTCCCCTCTGGTCGCCAGATGGAGGCAAAATAAAACGTCTCTGAGAGCCAAACTGCAGCAGCAAAAATCAGTCGCGGGCCCGTTGGAGGAACGATAGGGTTTCCAGGAGGGAGGGGCGCCCAGCAGACGTCGCCGCGCGGATCCAGGCAGATCGCTGGGTTTGACCGCAAGAGTCGCGGGTCGGGACCCACAGTAAGCGACCATGCTGCGCCAGGCGACCAAAAAGCTCAGTGCGGGGCTCCCCTTGAGGGCTGCCGCGAACTGGGGCAGCCTGCAGACCTTCAACCGTAGCCAGTCAGGCATGACTCCGGAGTCGAACCACGGGTCTAATTTGCCCAGGAAGTTGGGTACGTTGAGCCCCGCCGCGCGCCCCCGCGTCGTGGATCACCCGCGATCAACCTTATTAACGTTCCGTTCACCTCATCTCCCAGGTACTACCCAGGTTGGCGACAATGTCAAGGCTGGCTCGTCGACGCCGATGCCCGCGGACCTGAACGGGGGTAAGCAAATCTTTCGCCCCAATCATTTATTTTCCACGAGAAACGAGTTTTAGCCCCCCCGCCCCGTCGACGTCCGTCCTCACGAGTGACATTCCCCTTCCCTCGATCGCAGTTCTCGACGCTTCCGCGCAGACCCTGTTCCTGACGGAGATGTTCCGCGGCATGTCCCTGGCGATGAAGTACTTCTGGGAGCCCAAGGTTACGGTGAGTGCACCCCAGATCCCCGCTGACGAACCCTGCCTCGGACCTCTGCCTGGCTCACGGATTACCAAAACTCGCCCAACACTTTCGGACCCCTGATTCCACCCTCGCCCATCTACCCACCTCCCGTCTCGCAGATCAACTACCCGTTCGAGAAGGGTCCGCTGAGCCCGCGTTTCCGCGGCGAGCACGTCCTGCGTCGCTACCCCACGGGTGAGGAGCGCTGCATCGCTTGCAAGCTGTGCGAGGCCATCTGCCCCGCGCAGGCCATCACCATCGAGGCGGAGGAGCGCGAGGACGGCAGCAGGCGTACCACTAGGTACGACATCGACATGACAAAGTGCATCTACTGCGGGTTCTGCCAGGAGGCGTGCCCCGTGGATGCCATCGTCGAGGGTCCCAACTTTGAGTACGCGACGTACACGCACGAGGAGCTGCTGTATGACAAGGAAAAACTCCTCGCGAATGGAGATAAATGGGAGCGCGAGATCAGCAAGAATCTGGCTTCTGAGAGTTTGTACCGATGAGCAGCATCGCGTGGGTGGTCTCGACAGACTCTGACCTTTCCTGTACTTGTAAAATGAAACATCATTCGATTCAACTTTGCACGAGCCCCCGAACATCGGTCGCAGTGGAATGATAACTCGCTTCAGGCACTCAATGGTTACTGTGTCTTTTATGTCCAGGCCGGTTGGCCAACCTTGCGCTTCAGGAACACCTGAGTTGGGTCAGTTTATCATACTCGTAGGTCCGCCACAGGACAAAAAACTTTCCATCGTATCTTGAACGACGTCTCCGCAGCCACAAGTTCTGAGCAGCCACTTTGGCAGGCGAAGAGCGCCTCTGACACAAGGATTGGGCGAGCTCGAGTAGATCGGGCGAGCTCTGGTGCCTCACACCGCACTTCTGTAGTGGTGTAGCCCCGCGGCGGCGAGGGTTGGCGGCATGCGGTCCCTCAGTTTGGCGTCGCTGGGAGGATGCCACGCGGTTGGGGTGAAGATGGGTAACGGGAGAAAGGGAGGATCGGCTCCTTCTTCTTCCTCGGAGACGCAGCGAAGAGCTGCGATTGGGGTGTCCTTCGGCGTGAGGACAAGACACGGCTGTCATACGCGGCTCGCGATGGGTGGCGAGGCTGGACGCGCCGTCTCCCGCACCCAGGGCACGTTCGCGAGTAACGGAGGAGCGGTCGCGCCGCTATCCGATGGGGACGCCGATGGAGGCTCGCAGGACGCACCGGTCGAGGAGAGTGGCGGGGACGCCATGGAGACGACACCGTCGCGGTGGCATCCATGTTGGGCAGATAAGTGGCTGAAGGTGCCGGATGAAGGGTTCTGCCAAGTGCCATGGAACGGGGTGGTGGTGGCACAGGTGATGATTCTTTGGTTTGCGTCGTTCCTGCTCGTCGGGCACATCGGGTTGCCATCCGCGGTGCGATGGCTGGGATTCAACTGCCAGGAGCTATCCGCGCGAGGCCTCGCGCTCTACAGCCTCAGTGCGGACGTCGTGGAGATGTTCGTCGGTCTGTTCGTGCTGTTCCAGTGCCTTCGGCCGTACTTCCCTCTGCCGAAGCGTTGGTTCCCGGCGTCTCTCCGCGGCGGATGGGTGAAGGAGATCCTGCTGGGATGCGCGTTGTTCCCTGTGGTGAGTACGCTGAACAACCTGAACAGCAACATGATGCCGATCCCGAGCAACACCCTGCCCGTGTCGCCCTGGGAGCAGTCGCTGATGTCAAACGATCTGGTGTCCATCCTGTTCTACGTCGCGGTTGTATCCCTGGTGGCGCCCATCTGGGAGGAGATGATCTTCAGGGGATTCCTCCTGCCGTCCATCACCAGGTATTTCCGAGTCGATGTCGCGGTGTTGCTGAGCTCCTTGATATTCGCGCTGGCGCATTTCAGCATGGAGCGTCTCATCCCCCTCACCTTCCTCGGGATGCTCATGTGCGTCGTGTACATCCGCTCGAGGAACATTCTCGCGCCCATCATCCTGCACAGCCTGTGGAACGCGTTCGCCTTCGTGGAGCTCATTTGGAAGCCGGGCGCGCTATTTACGTGGCTCTTAGATTTTGTTCTCTAGATTACAAACGCGCGCGACTAGTGGTACCGTATGAATAGTATGACATCAAACATTAAGCGTGACCCATCTCCGTCTCAGGGAACAACGGTACCCTGTTGGCGTGCTGAGTGAAGTACACGTACGTGCCGATGAAGGAAACAGCCGATCCAAAGACGAGAAAGAAGATTGACAGTCCCGCAACCTCGCCTGCCTTCATTCCCTCCTCACCCGAGCCGCCGCCGCCGCCCCAAGAAGCCGGTGCAGGTGCGGGTGAACCAATGCGCCCACACGTGCAGTTGCCTGCAAAAGGCTTCCCGGTGTTGTACACGTTGCAGGGGTTGAATACCTCCATGTCCTCGACGTAGGGAACCATGTCAACAAAATCGTAGAAGTGCAGCACGGGTTGGCCTCTGAAGCCATTGTCACTCTTGACGACAACGCGCCACAACATTCGGTGGTATGATTCCCTCCTGATCATCCAACTTGAAACGGGGAAAAAGAATTCGTAAGTATATTTCTTGGTGCCCATCGTCACATTACGGGTCCACTTCTCGCACGGCACGCCTCGGACGTACTCATGAGACGCCGTGATTCCGTGGTATTCATCCGGAGCATCTCCCTCGAATGAGAACATCTCCGCGGTTGATTTAATCGTGTGGGATGAGCCTCTGGTCAGGAAGCTGGACATCCGACTCTGCAGAGGGTGGTCGCGGCAAATGCCGTCTGGAAAGGTATCGTTTCTATGCATCGTGACTAGACGTTCCTCTGCCGTGTTCATCAGGCGAGTTTGACGGGAATATGCGCTGTGTTCATCGATACGCAGGCTGTTGGTCTCCGCGTGGTACCATTCCTTCCGAAGCATCGTGTAGCTCAGGTTGGAGCCGGCGTCGAAGTTGTTGATGTTTGCCTCGATGGTCGCACTCCACGTATCTGGAAGTTTCGGTAGCGCAGGCGCCAAGTTGCAGCAGAGTGCCCTCGTACCGCCGGGAATGTGCACGACGACTGACGCAGCTCTGTCGTAGTCTGCGAGATATTCCCGCGTGACGTTCCCTGAACCCAGTATGTCGTCACCATATTGCTTCGCATCGAAGACGACCTCGAAAATATTGTCACCAAGATCTAACCCATTAGTATTCTGCAAGTAGTGGGTGCCGCCCGAGGACACGTCACATCTACTGGCGTGGATGTGAGCCTTCCACGATTGGCCCGTGTCGACGGTCTGGCCAGCGGAGAGGCCAAATCTGAATGTGAAGTTCAACATTGATCTCCCGTCGGTCCACCTGACTGTTCTACCGGTGCCTTCCGCGACGTAGTTGTAATGATCGCCAAACTCAGAGTCAATTTTCGCGTCCATCAGAAGCTCGGCGTCGAAAGACTTGACGTCGCCGCTGTAAATGCTGTATGGGTTCTCCCACCCGGAACATTTCGCGAACGGCGAGAACGAGTCCGCTTGGGCGTCCGACTGGGCACCCCTCGTCAACATGACGAGAGTGAGGAGGTAGGCGCATGATATCGTGCACCTGGAAGTCCTCATCTTCGAGCACAACAGGTCGTGTGACGATATATCGACACGCTATCGAGGTGCGGCGAAGAGTGACGTGTCCGTCTAAAACTCGCGCGAAAATTATCGGGTCGAAGCGCGTGAAACGTTGAAAAGTCACGTCCTCCTGCGTCGGCTATTTCGCCATGTTTCTATGATGATCTAAAGCTAATAAGTTCACGTGATGTTCATCGCCGCACACTACTCCGCCCACTAGCGGGAGAGTCGCGGCCCCTCGAAGAGCTTTTCCCCCGAGGTGGCGGCGGTGGCGGTGCCTCTATCGGCGCGGATGAGCAGCAGAAGCAGCACGTGCTTTCCTCGGGCGATCCGCTCGGCTCGCTGCTCAATCCGACCGCCACATCCTTTGGGTTCACTATGATTTCCGCCGGTGGAGGCGTCATTGCCTCGCCCACGTCCCAGTTTAATACGGATAATTGACTCTATGTATCGTGGATGAGATTCGTCAGCCGCTGGTGAGAGATGAAAATACAGTTGGGTCGCACCGTGAGGATTTCCTCGATCGTCTGCAGGCTCTCGCACGTCTCCCTGAGTTGCCTGAGATTCATCACCGCCGGGTTCTTGTCCAGAGTCTCGTCCGACACCAGCCAACTAGACAGCGAGCTTCCCAGGAGGGTGTTCATGGGTATCAACGACATCTTGTTGAACTCGTCGATGTACCTGCTCGTGTACCTCAACTCCCTGAACATTTCGTCTGAAACTTTCCCACTCAGGATCTGCTCTGCTCCCGGCAAACCTGCGAATCGCGCGAGAGAAGGTGCGTACGGGTCAGAAACAACATGCGTGTGTGCACTCGTAGCAGCGAAGCTCACCTTTCATCTCGTCCATGCAACGCAGCACCTCGTCCTTCCGTTTTAGGAACGCCTCCAAATCGCCCGGCATCTTGTGTCCACTCGCCCTAATCTTCCCGAGAGCGACGTCGGATAGGATCTCGATGTCCCTCAATCTCTTCATGAACCCGGAGAGGGAGCTGTCCCTCCTGAAAGCCGCGGACTTGCCCGACTTGGCCGAACCCCCGCTCCTCGCCGACCTCGCATCGTACGCACGGTCCACTGTCGTCGGCGTCTGCGGCATCCTGTCAGCCTCGGACCTACCCTGCGAGCGCATCGATCCCCGTTGGGAGCGCACCGAGTGGTTATCACGCCTCGGGGTTGGAGCCACATCTGATGCCCTCGAGTCATACCCCCGCCGAGACTCTCTACGCCGACTCGACGGCCTCGGTGAGGTCGGGCCCGGCGTCCGGTCGTAGCCCGACATCGCCCCCCGTTGTGAGTGTAACACTAACTGTCGACTTGTACTCCAATCTCAGGATTGCCGAGTGGAGAGAGAAAATCAAATGGAAAAATCAAACGATCGCGGAAGGTTAGTCAGCGATTTCGGCCCACGAGGTCGGCGGGACTCGAGCCAAACGCCAGAATGGCCTTTATCGAAAGGCGAGAAGAGAGAGAATCGAGGAAAATTCCCGGGATTTCCGCTGGAAGGTGGGAAAAGATGACGAGAAATAATGCGACTTGAGGGAGAAAAATGACGACGAAAGGGTCAAATGACCATTGGCGAACAACAGATTCACGGAAGCAGTGGTCAGTAAAGAAAAATACGTGATCTTACGGCGAAAACACAGACAGAGATTCGTCCGGGTCGGCAGGTTCGGGACTCGAAGAAACGAGGAATTGCGATCGAAAGAGGAAAGGCTTCGCTGAATGATAAAAGCGGCAAGCGTGAAAAACGGAGAACCAGGTAAACTGCAGCGGATATAAAATTGAAACATCGTGCGCGAACACTCCATAACTTCGCAACAATACAAATTTGCATAGTGCCATCCGACATAAAGAGAGATGAAACGATAAAAGACAAGCTGCTTTGAAAATGTGGTGAACTAAAAGTGCATGGTGCGCCAAAAAGATAAATTTCTACCTTCAAAGCTACCTCAGTAAGTGTACCGAGTTTTTTGTCGCATGTTAATGGGCAAAAGCAACCGGAAGAACAGTGCAATCGCGCCTTAAGAATATAGTTCGGGCGTGAAACGCAATAATCGCCGCGCGAGGAAAAGCAGGCTTTTCACAGTATGCTAATCATCGAGTCTCGCGGATAACATAGTCACTGAGCGCGTATGGTTGCATTTGTCTTTCTCTAGCTAGTTCATAAGCATGACATTTTTGCCCGACAATTTATGCATGATGTTGGCGCTTGGTCGACAAAGAAAGCAGAGAACACATGTTAATCGCAAACGTCGCGTGCCTTGCATCAATCTGTGCGCAAGTGATGTGCCTGCATCATCAAACCGCTGTTCGTTTGTAAGTATTCATCACTCACCTCACATTTTACCTCTGTGTATAGTACGAAGGTATAAATCACGAAGGGCTTCGAAGCCTACTATGTGTTTATTCGACAGCGTCGTTTGCGTCGATTCGGGCCATTGACACGCGAGACGTTCAAGAAAGGCATCTGTAGCGAATTATGCGCATCCCTGCCGACGTTACGCGGCAGCGGAAATGCGAGCTTGAAATTCAATGTAAGTTTGATGCATGATGTCTTGGTATGATGCTTTCTTCGAACCTTCGTAATATGTTCGACGTCAGGTGACGTATGCGTTTTTTGAACGGGTTTCGCGCTTTCTGAAGCATAGCAGCGCTCTTACATTCAACGGATGCGCTAATTACCTTTTCACTTTGACGACATTGGCGTTTTTTGCGCCGCACGATATTCCCGCAAAGTAGCTTGAATGATATACTGTACTTTTGCTGGCTAATTATCTTCGTTGCGCTATATCACTGCGGATTCGTATGACCTTATACTTCTGCCGCGTTTTGCTGTGATTTTACCGTTATCGTTAGTTGCACATTGCGCGATGAAGGAGCCTCAAAGCGTGACTAGAATAACCGCCATCGTTTTCCTTTGTTTGCGCTGTTTATGCTTTTTTTCTTGATTTCTTTCGCGAACACCGAATTCAGCACGGTATTAAGCTCTCGCGTGTACTCGTCCTTGCCTGATTGAATGTCGCCATGTTATTTGAACACTCCGAGATGTTGCTTTGAGCTTTGATCGAAATCAATCCATTTGGAGCTTTTCATTTGGCCTTCGTTTACATTGGTTCTCGTCTCGTCTCAGTGTTATGCCGCATCTATCTGTCTCGAGATTTTGGTCATAACGTTGCGCGGAAGCAACAATTTTGGTTCGAATTTCTATCACAAAGGTAGTTTCGGTAGACTATTTGCCTGTCTAACTAAAATGAAGTCTTCAATCGGCCTCGGGATAGTAGCGATCCTTGTTCTCGCCAAGGACGAATCGCCCAAACATTTTCTTCAGCGCGACATCCGGAGTCAAAATCTTGATGGCGATTGTCCTGTTCACCGAGTCTGGGCTTTCCGTCGCCACCTTGAGCTTCTCCACTATGAGCTCGGCGGTGGAATCAGCCGGTTCAGCCAACGCGTTCACAAACAAACGGCCTTGACTGCCAAATGCGAAGCGTCCACTCGAGATGAGCTCCGTGAACACCATCCCTGGGCTGATGGTGTGCACGCCAATGGGATCGTTTTTGAGTTCCTCCGCCATCGTCTTCGAGAGCTGCGCCATGCCAGCCTTGGTGTGTCCGTACGCCGCAAATTTACGCGTCGCGCTCCCGTCCGAGCCCGCGCCCTCCATGTTGAAAATATGACCTCTGCCGGACGTCTTTCGCATCGTCTTAATCGCCTGCCTCGTGCACAGCAGCGAACCGAGAGAGTTCGTCAGCACAACCTCCTCCAACACCGTCGGGTCTGCTTCCTCCAGGTTGTCGTACTGGTACCCGTTCGATCCCGCGTTGTTGATCCAAACGTCCACACCGTCGAAGGCGTCTACGCACGCGTTCGCCATCGCCTCGACGCTCTCTGCCTTCGACACGTCCGCCTCGAGACCCGCGACGGCATCGCTCCCGAATGTCTCCCTAAGCGTCGCGACAGCCTCGCGAACTTTAGCGGCGTCGCGAGAAGTGACGAATACCTTGTCGCCGCGCGCGAGGAAGCTTCTAGCCAGCTCAAATCCCAAGCCGCGCGTCGAACCGGTGATCAAAACCCGCTGCGTCACGCCAACCGAACTCGCGGTGTTCTCGACCGAAGCTTTCGTGAGAAGTGATAAGCGATTTTGACGAACAGGACGATCGCAACGACGCTGATGAACTGATCGCGGGGAGGTGGACGGGGAAGATATCGCAGCCGCGCATACCGTCGCCGCGGCGTTCATGGTCGTCGACGGTGTGAACACGAGCTTGGCACGGGTGCTTTGCGCTACTTGGTAGTGGTTTGTGTTTGAGAATGTTTGATTAATCCCTTTTTCCGCATTTCGTTTCCGCGAGTGTTGGCTGTTCGATGTTTCCGAAATCTGTCGTCTGGCTTTCACTCCATACCACACACGGCGGCCTGAACCCCACGAATAGGAAGACATAGGTCGTATCAGATGGGGATACCTCCAGCGATCGAGCATGGCGCCAACAGGGTGGATGCGCCATCTAGAGCCCACTACGGTACGACTCAGCCCTCAACTCGACTCGACTCCTCCGAGACTTTTCCCGCCCACGATTTGCCCTCCAGGGTGCCCACCCTGATCGATCTGACCTCCTCCCTTCCACCGCATCCCCCCGATCGGTCCGCGCAGGTAGAGTGTTCGACGTGGCATTCTGCCCTTGGGACGACAAATTGATCGCATCCGCGGGTGAAGATGAGGCGGCACGCCTGTGGGTGGACGCCGGCTCGGGCGCGGGCGTCAGCTCGTACGGCGTGTGTCGCGGTCACAAGGATGAGGTTGTTCGTGTGTCTTGGCACCCCACGTCGAAGATACTCGCCACCGCCTCGGCCGACGGATCCGTGGGTGTCTGGCGAGTGGCACAGCCGGAAATGGAGACGTCCGCCTCGGCACACGATCCCGACGGCGGAACGACGGCGCTCGTGGACAAGCTGGAGGGACACCCGGACCAGGTGTACGGGTGCATCTTCGTCGGCGACGGAGAAGGGGGCGCGCCCATGCTCGCCACGGCGGCTGGGACCGACCTGCACCTCTGGGACCTCGAGCGCGCCGCCGTGGTGACCAAGGTGAGCCACGAGCCGGTGCCTGTCGAGGCGGGATCGGAACGATGGGAGCCCGGGTTCTTGTTCAGCCTCGCGTCCGATGGCGGCGCCAGAAACCTGCTCGCGTCGGCTTGCAGTGACGGAGCCGTTAGGATCTTCGCCCACGACTCGAAAGCGTCGAGCGCGGAGATTGTCGCTACGTTACCTGTGCACACGGGTGCGTTGGGGTGCGCGACGACATTTCTGTCGGGTGGGAACGTTCTCGCGTCCATGTCGACCGACGGCGCCGTGGTCTTCACTGACGTTCGCACGATGACTCCGATGACAAAGGTGACGTCTCCGTGCCCGACGATGGGATGCTGCGCGGTGCCGTCTGGCGATGATGGAAGCATCGGGAGCTGGTTCGCTATGTGTGGAACGGACGGTGTCATCCGGGCAATCGACATGGAAGGGACCAGTGCACCGAAGGTACTGATTCAGGCGACTGACCGACCAGTCCCGCTGCTCTGCGTCGCGGCGGATCACTCCGGTCGTCGAATAGCCGCCGCTGGAAAAGCTCCCGAGGCACCTCAGGGAACTCAGGGTGCCGGTGGACTCGGTGGATTCGGAGGTGTCGGAATGCTGGGAGCGAAAAAGACTCCGAGTTCAGCCGGTATCTTACTTTGGGACGCGGCTGGTAGGTCATAGTAGGTTTACATGGAAGGCTTAGATTTCATAATTGAGGGTTCAGTGCCGAGCAGTCCCCGGGCGCGTGCCATTTCCAGTCGAGCGCTTGGCATCCGGTCGTGCACTCCCCGGTCTACGTGCACCCACTTCACGCGGATGTATCGGCGTGCGGTACATTGAAGAAACGGAAGCAGTTCCCGCCGTGCCGGGCCTTGACCTCGTCCCGCCGTGGCCAAACTCGTCGATATCCTTCTGCATAAGTTGAATCTCAAACTTGGACTTGGCCGATGACCTGAGTGCACGCAGGTCGATTTCTTTTTGCATCTTCTTGATCTCGAGCGAGACGCGCATATTCTCTTCCCTGCGCTGCCTTCGAAGCTCCTCCTTCGCGGAACGCAGCGCCGTGGTACGCGCGGTATCTCTCTCAATCTTCTCAAGTAGCTGCGCAGCCTGGTAGTCCTTGTACCTCTTCATGCACTCCACCTTATCGCGCTTCTCTTCAATGGACATGCTCCTCTCGAGCTGCTCCATCGCGGCCTCCCGCCTTCGCCGATCGGAAATGAGCTTGATGCGTTCCTCTTCCTTTTGAGATCGTTCGATGAGCGTGTTGATCCGCTTCTGCTCGATGCTCTTCGCCTCCTGGTTGCGGGACAGGACGTACTGAGACCGTTCGGACAACTTTGACCTCATGCTATGAATCTTGGCAACCTTCTTCGACGTGAGATCATTCCAGCGCATATCAGCGGCGGTCGTTTTCTTCATGGTCTTGCTGCGGAACTGCTCGCTGGTTTGCTCGCTGCGCTTTTTGGCCACCTCGCGCTTCTGCTCCTGGAACACGTGAATAGCTTGGTTTTTAGCAGCAATATCCTGTTGCTCCTTTCTCTTCGCCGCGAGTCTCGCCGCCTCCTTCTCCTCCATGAGCCGCGCCTTTGCCGCTAGCTTCTTCTCCTTCTCAGCGCGCATCGCATCGACGCGAGTCTGGAACTCGGCGTTCCTTTGCCTTTGCAACTCTTCCTTCTCAATCTTCGCCTGACGCGCCTTGCGCTCCTCAGCCTCGCGGAACCGCTTCAACTCCAGCTCCCTCTGGTGTTTCTCCGCCGCCCTGCGCTGCTTATCCTTTTCGAGCTTCTCCTGGTTCAGCTTGAGTTGCTGGAGCTTCATGAATGTCTCGTTCGCCTTCTTCTGGTCCTCGAGAGCCTTCTCGTGCGCTCGCTGACGTTCCACCTCCTTCGCGCGGCGAATCTTCTCCTCCGCCGCAGCCTGTCTCTCGAGCTTCTTCATCGCGTTCTGCTCCATCACCTCCACCTGCTTCTGTGCCTTTCGTCTGGCGGCAAGCATGCGATTCTGCTCCTCTTCGTAAGCGGTGGACTTCAGAACGCCGCCAGACGCTCCGGGACCGGGACTGTACATGACGGGTTCGCCATCCTCGGACACGAAGCTTCCACCCAGCGTCTTACCGGCCGGGCTCGCGGGGGTTCCGAGACGCCCAGGGTTTGACATTCGTAGGCTCAGCCCTGGTGGGCTCGTCGGCCTCGTCTTGCTCGTCCAGCCGGGCGAGCCAGTGGCGCCTTCGACTCCCGGCACCCGCGTCGCCTCCTCGAGGGGCACCACGGGGAGCTTGTCTCTGGCCCTGCTGAGCACCTCGATGCGCTCCCTGCGGATGGACTCGTAGTGCTCGTACTTGAGTCGCTGATGCTCGCGGCTCAGGCCGGGTTTGGCAAAGTCGGCGAGGGTCTTTGGGACCAGCATCTCGGGCTCCACACCATGGTCCAGGCATACTTTAATAGACCGGGGCGACGTAAGAACCACGGGTGCTTCGTCGTCCGGGTCTCTAGAGGCGAGGTCATCGATGGAAATCCTCACGCTGACCGGCGATCCTATCATGCTGACGGACTTACCAACCCAAGACTGCGAGCGAAGGGATTGTGGATGTCAGCGCGTGTCAAACGGGCGCAATGAGCGGCAATCGGGGCCGATTCGGCAGAATTAATTCAACTTCAACTCACCAGCGAAGACCGGGCCTCCCCGGCAGATTCCAGAGGGTCTCTCACAGGATGTTTCATCGGACTCGGTGTGGGTGGGAGCTGTCCCGACATCTTGGCCTCCGTTGGGGTCGTCTCTGGTCTGGCAGGCGCTCCCTGAGTGGTTACCAAATCCGGGAATTGATTTCCTTTCACGGTCACGGGCCGACTCGACATTTCGCGTGCACAGACGAGGAGGAGCCGAGCCCGTCCAAGAAAGCCACTGCTGAGGGAGCCCGGGAGCTATGGGCCCTCAGGGCAAGCGATGGCCGAAGTGGAAGCAGCGACGCGACAACTCGGGCGATGATATCACCGAAGAGAACCGTCAGAAGAAGCTCCACCACGGCGTCAAGTGCATCCGCAAGGCGCTGAAGAAGGCGCGCACCTTCGAAGAACAAAAGATTAAGCGGCGAACCGCGCAGGCGACGGCGGCGGCGAAAAGCGGCGGGAAGAAGCCGGCCGTCGTCGCGAGCGCCGCCTCGCTCGATGCGGATAAGCTCGCGCAACAGCTCGCGGCGGTCAAGGCACTAGACCTCGAGGCCCTCGGGTCCTACATGGGTCGCGCCACGTACGACGCCGTCCTCGCGTCCCGAGATGCGCCCACCGCCGAAAAAGCCTTGCCGACCGCCGACGCGACGGAGACGGCGACGGCGGAGACTGCCGTCGGTCCCAAGGCTATCGAAGCGGCGGGTGTGCAGCAGGCACTCGTTGTCGCCCGTCGTGTCCTCGCGACCGCTGGTGTGCGGACTGAGGTGAGCGCCCTGCAGGAGAAGCTCGTGCTGGTGGGAGACAGGCAGGAGTGGGCGAAGGGGAGGCTCGAGAGAGAGGAGCTCAGGCGGCTCGCAAAGGAGGAGTACGCGGCGGCGAAGGAGAAGGCCAAGGAAGAAGCGGAGACGGCGAAGCAGGAAGAGAAGGATCGCACGAAGCACGTAGGTCCCGGGGCTGTCGACGACGGGGAAGTCGACGGGGAAGACGGCGGCGGCGGCGAGGGAGAGAGTGGGGATGATGAGGAAGATGATTGGAGCAGCGGCGGGGAGGATGAAGGTCGCCCGGACCTCAGCGATAGCGATGGCGAGGACTCGAACTCGGATGATATCGTCATCAGGGACGATGACGGTGAGCTCGAGCGGTTCCTCGCGGAGGAGGCTGCGAACGAGGGGGAGAGCGATGAAAGCGACGAGGACGAGGACGAGGGCAGCGAAGAGAGCGAGAGCGACCCCGACGAGGAGCTGCCTCCGGAGCTCGCCAAGATCCTCGGCGTTGAGCAGAAAGGAAAGAAAGCCGGGAAGGCCAAGGATGTCAAGAAGGGGACGAAAAAGCAGGCTGAGCCACCCGCCAAAAAGAAACCCAAGAAGCGAATGGGCCAGCGCGCTCGACGCGCCATCGCCGAGGCTAAGTTTGGACAGCACGCAAATCACATCAAGGCTGAGCGGGACGAGCAGATGCGGCGCGAGAGACAGTCACGAGAGCAAGAGGAGATGGCCCAGATGCATCCGGCGTGGGCGGCGAAGCGTGCCGCCGCGGCAGCTTTGGCAGCGGCGCCAAAGGGAACCAAGGTTTCCTTTGGTGACGACGGCGACACGGTTGGTGTTCAAAAACCCGCGAGAAAGTCGGAGGGTGCCCGCGTCAGGAACGACAGGGACGATAAAAAGTCGTCGACACCTTCAAAGCCGAAGACGCCAAAGCCTCCCAAGGTATATGTCGAGATCAAGGGCGGCACGGGTGAGGTGGTGGGCAAGGTCACCAAGCCGATGGGACCCTCCGGCGCCAAGAAAGATGACGATAAATCCGCCAAGAAGCCGCGCGGCGGAGACGACGGGTACAACCCGGACGCGGCTGAGTCTCACCCGGCGTGGGCGGCGAAGCGTAAGGCTGCCGAGCAGGCGATGGCGAAGCCCGCGGGCAAGAAGATCAAGTTCGGCGACGATTAGATCACAACATAATAATACTTGGTTACAATAATACGTGAGGGCCTCACCTGCTGGGTGCTCCCTCTCTTTCTGAGCTCGCCGCCGGCCCAGGCCCGGCGTCCACCATGCACCCGTCATCGGAGCACTGAGCGATACCGTACTCCATACCATCGACGAGAGCCCTGAATGAAGCCTCGATGATGGAAGCGTGAGCACCGACAGTGCGCCAGGTAGTGTCCGTGTCCCTGTCGGCAAAGTCCATCGTGACTCGGGTCACCGCCGCGGACGTCCCCGCCGTGCTCAACAGGTCCACCTTGTAGTCCCGGAGGTGGATCTGCTTCAGCTGCGGGAACCGATCGGTGAGCGCGAGACGCAGGGCATTCGCGAGCGCGTTCACCGGACCGTTACCCTCAGCCACGCACAGTTGGGTGTTCCTCGAAGCGGGCGTGGTATCGTTGTCGAACACCTCCACCTTGACCACAACCTGGTTCATCGAGAGAGATCCAGCCTTGTATCCAGTCTGCTGCCTGTGCGAGAAGGGCGCCTCGAGCTCGTCCTCGGGGAGCACCTCCTGGAGCCGTCCGTCTCCTCCCACGGGAAGGTCGTTGGGCGTGAACCCTCCGAAGCTGCTGTTGGACGCGGTGACGTTGAACTCGAGCACGTTGAAGGGTGCTCGGTAGTTTGGATCGGCTCGGCGGAAGAGGATATCCACCGACGCCCCGGCATCCTCCAGAACAAACCCGCGAGACTCCAGTTCCTTGATCTGCGCCAGAACCTGCGCCGCGGTTTCCTTGCTCACGTCCCGGCCCGATGCCATCGCCGCCGACAGGATGTTACCGCGGCCGCTCAGCTCCGAGATCACACTTCGCGCCTCGTTGCCAACCAAGGAGGGGACGATATGATTGTAGCTCGCCGGCATCTTCTGTAACGCGGCGACGTGAAGACCACCCTTGTGCGCGAAAGCGCTCGAACCCATGTAAGGCTGACGGGGTTCCTGGTGCTGGCCGCACAGCTTGGCCACCGTCGCGGAAACCTGGGTGAGCCGCGGCAGGGAACCCTCAGGAAGCGCCTTTTTACCCATCTTGAGCTCAAGGTTAGCGGCGACGACGAGCAAGTCGGCGTTACCCGTCCTCTCGCCGTAGCCGTTCACGCATCCCTGCACCATAGTGGCGCCTCCCTTGACCGCCGCGATAGAGTTTGCCACGGCGAGCGAGGTGTCGTTGTGGGTGTGAATCCCCACCGAGCACTCCATTCCCGTCGCGTCCACCGCCTCCTTGACCTCCCGCGTGAACTCTTCGACGTCCCACGGCAGAGTGCCCCCGTTGGTGTCGCACAGCACGACGAACTTCGCGCCCGACCTCGCCGCCGCCGCCGCACACTTCACCGCGAACTCCGGGTTCGCCTTACGACCGTCGAAGTAGTGCTCGCAGTCCACCAGAACCTCCTTCCCGGCGGCGACGAGGTGAGCGACGGATTCCTCGATCATTCCGATGTTCTCCTCCGGGGATACGCCGAGAACCTTCTCGCACTGTTCGTCCCATGCCTTGGCGACGATGCACACGCTCGGCGCGGGGCAATCGGTGAGAGCCTTGAGACCCTCGTCCTCCGCGGCGGTGACTCCTCGCCGGCGGGTCATGCCGAACGCGGCCAGCTTGGTGCCTCCCGCGGCTGCGCGGTCGGCGAGCCCCGAGGAGGTCCACCTGGAGAAGAACTCGACATCCTTCGGGTTGCTCCCGGGGTACCCTCCCTCGATGTAAGCCACACCGAGGGAAACCAGGTGCTCGGCCACGGCGAGCTTGTCGTCGCACGTGAGGGATATGCCAACCTGACGAGGGAAGGGGTAAGGCTCGGTCAGACGGGATGGGGCTGGGCGAACGGGTGTTTTTTGAAGTTCGTTAGGATGGAGAGGGTTTTCCGGCGAACGGGCCGCGATCGAGGTGTCTCGCCGCGGTGGGGGTGTCTGACTGACCTGCTGGGAACCGTCACGAAGTGTCGTATCGTAGCATACCACGTCAACATCGTCCCCCGTCGAACCCGGGGAGCCAGCGGCCTTCGGGACGACGGAACGGTGGATGATGACGGGGCGAAAAAGCCCCGGGGGATTATTAATCCTTTTGGATTTGGCCGCGCGCCGGCGGTCGGGGTTCATCACCGAGCGCGGTGCCAGGGCCGCGCCGGCGAGCAGCGATAGAGACATGGCTGCGCGAAGATGAGGGGACGCCTTTCGATTCCCCGAGCCAACTGGGGAGACTGGACGCCCTCCGATTCTGAACGATAACAATAAACTGCGGGACCCTTTTTGTGACAGAGAAATATCCGATTTTATTTGGCGGGATGTGGGCCGATTTGACGGTTCGAGACCAGGGCTCCTCGAACCGGCGCAAGCGACCTGCGCTAGCCACGTCGCCCGGGTGCCTTTTTTTGAGCGCCAACTTTGATGACGTTATCGATTGCCGCGCACACCACGAAGCACAGAGCCAGGTGTAAATTTCGTATCGAAATGTCGCTTCCCAAGCTCGAATACGCCAAGACCGGCCGGTCGAAATGCCGAGAGTGCGGCGAGGGCATCGACCAGGGCGTCTTGAGGGTGGGCATCGAAGCCTTCGTCATGGGACGTGTCTGGTGCGTGCGCTGAACTCAACCCTCTCCTTCTCGCACATGAATCGTCCCCTCTCGTCCCCATCTGACCCGTGTATCGCTTCCTCTCCCCACAGTGATTGCTGGAGTCACGTCAAGTGCAGCCTGGGCGCCATGATCCTCGAGAAGTGCACCGCAGCCCGGGGCAAGTGCAAGGCGACGGAAGAGTCATTCAAGAAGGGCGACGTCAGGCTCGCCGTGTGCAGCAAGAACCACAAGGCTTACTACTCGCTGGCGGGCATGGGCGACGCCGTGCGACCCATCGTCGAGGCATCAGACGGTGAGTACTCGGCGTCGGACATCACCGGTTTCCTGGCCCTCTCCAAGGAGGAGCGGGCGGCTGTCTGTGCCGCCATAGATGTCAAGGCCTCGGCCAGTGCCAAAAAGCGCGCCCGCCGCGGCAGCGACGTCACCGTCGCGACGGTCACCGTGAAGACCGAGACAGTCGCGACGGTCACCGTGAAGACCGAGACAGATGTGAAGCCCGTGGCGGACACTCCCGCGTCCGCGAACAGGAGGTCCGGCAGGAGATCCTCCGCCGTGTCCGCTCCCCCCGCGCCGGCGACGCCCGTCGAGGATGAGAAGGCGGCTGAGGATGGCGACTCCGACGGACTCACCGAGTTCGAGCGCCAGCGTGAGGAGCTCATCGCGCGGAACAAGGCGAGGATGGCGGCTCTCAACATCGGTGCACTCGCGGGTGAGGTGGCGGCGGCGTCGGCGAAGCCCGCGAACGGACCCTCCCAGCGCGGCATCGGATCCAAGCGCAAGAAGGAGCCGAAGGAGGACGCCGGACCCCCGCGCCGATCCCTCCGCGGCCAGAAGATCGCCCCCGACGTCACGCTCGCGGGCGGCGTCGACTACGAGCGGAGGGACGGTACCGTGATCCTCGCCAACGGCATGTACGGCGGGTCGGGTCGCTCCGACTCGCCCCCACCCCCGTCCAGGCCCACGGGTGACGTCAAGCTCGACAGCGTCAACGGAGAGGAGAGCGCGGATGAGGCGTTCATCTCGTTCCTGCGCGATACCCTTTCGGGCGTCACCGCCTCCTCCGCTGCCTTCCGCGAGGGCTCGACGCTCAAGAACGACCAGGGCTCCTTCACCTCCGCCAAGTCCATCGTCGGCGCGAAGATCAAGCTGACGGACGAGGCTGTCGCCAAGGTTACGCCGCGCGGCGTGACCCACCTCGACCTCGCGCCTTACGACCCCGACGGACCCATCGTGGCCGCGGCGGGTGACAAGGACGGTAACGTCGGTCTGTGGAGGGTCGACTACGAGGCTCCGGGCGGTGCCGACGACGAGGGCGACGGGAGCGACGACGGCGTTCTCTTCTACAAGCCCCACGGCGCCTACATCTGCCACCTCAAGTGGGGCCGCGGCGGTCTCGCGGGTCGTCTGCTCACGTGCGCGTACGACGGCGCCGTTCGTACCCTCGACGCGGAGAAGGGTGTGTTCACCGAGCTGTTCGTTTCCGAGGATGAAGATGAGTTCAGCGCGTGCGACGTCACCGCGGACGGGAGGTCCATTCACCTCTCCGATAACGTCGGCAACTATCAAGTCGTCGACGCGAGGTCCGGCAAGTTGACCTCCCCCGCGGTGCAGCTGCACGAGAAGAAGATCAACACCGTGCACCTCGAGCCCGGTGCTGAGCGTGCGGTGGCAACCTCGTGCGGCGACCAGACCGTGTGCGTCTGGGACGTTCGCAAGTGCGGCAAGGGAGCCAAGCCCCTGAGCCGGCTGCAACACACCAAGTCGTGTCAGGCGGCCTACTTTGCGCCGAACGGATCGGGCGAGCTGCTGACCACCTGCTACGACGATCTCATCCGCGTTTGGCGCCCCAAGTCCGGTGCCGCCGCCGGAGCCGTGAACGACGACCCGAAGGCGTGCCTCAAGATCAAGCACAACAACCAGACGGGCCGGTGGGTCCTTCCTTTCCGCGCCGTGTGGACCCCCGCGGGCGACGGCGTCGTCATCGGATCCATGCGGAGGGAGGTCGAGTTGTTCGATTCGTCGAGCGGGAAGCTAGCGGGCAAGTATTCAGACGCCGAGCGCATGACAGCCATCGCGTCCAGATACGCCGTGCACCCTACGAAGGACATCGTCGCGGCGGGCACCGCGAGTGGAAGGCTTCACATCTACCGCAAGTAGACCGATTTTGTGAGTGATACATATATGTACATTGCGAGGTAAGACTCTACGCCGTGTGAAAGATCGTCCCTCCTCCCGCGCGCCCGGTCCCCTTCGGCCCGAAGTTCTTAGCGTAGCACACCTTGCAGTATGGCTCCCCCTTGTGGTCGGTGATATCCGCGACCGAGCCGAGTGTCTTCTCGCAGCCGTTGCAACGCATGCAACCCTTGTGCCACTCGGTCCCATTCAGGCCGACCACCCTCTCGGCGAAGTACACGGTTTTGTTACACTTCGGGCACTTTGGCTGGTTCGCGCCGAAAGCCTTCGGGTTGAACTTCGCGGGCTTCGCGGCGGGCTCGGGCTCCGCCTCGGGAACTTCATCCTTCTCCTCGACGCCCGCCTCCAACGCCTCCACGGAGCGCGCCCAAGCCGCCTCGTTCGCCATGTTCTGTCCGAGGGGGAACGCCATCTTGGGTCTGAGAGGCGACGCGGGCGGTGATGCCAACGGAGATGTCAACGGCGGTGTCTTCGCTGGTGACTTCGGTGGTGGGATAGCCTCTGTCTTTGTCTCCTTCTTCGGCGATTTAGGGGGCGGGGCGATGTTCTCCGTGGAGGAGATGTTCTCGAACTTCGCCGCCAGAACCTTGGTGCTGGGAGACTTACTTGTGGATACCGGCGGAGGGGTGGAATCGACCGAGTTCTCGCGCGCCATCATTTCGAACTTGGCGGCTAGTTCCTTGGCGGACGGAGTGCTCATTTTGGCTGCGGGTGCCGTCTGTTCGTCGGTGTTGGAACGTCGTTTTGGAACTCGCGTCCGGTGGTATCTCGACCTCGCTGTGGATGCGTGTGATGGTCTCGACACACGAAGTCTGCGGTACTCGTAAGATGCGCCAGCGGAGTTGCGTCCGCTGTCCACGACACTGCGCTCCTTGAGACTGAGGTCAACCCCGAGGCGGAAACGGGAAGAAAAGCAAACGGGAAAGTCGCGCTGACGAGGACCAATCAAAAGAATCCCACGACTCTGAGGGACACCACTTCTGCGCGCATCGAGGGGTGGCGGAGATGTCATGACGTCGAACCGTCCAGTGCTCGTCTCCTAAAGATGTGGAAGACATCGAGACCGATGGTGACGCCCGATACATAGGCGGGGGTGCCGAAGAGAAGTCGTCGGCCGTCGTCTCGTAAAGAGCGGCGGCACTTTTCGGTAGGTTAATCTCCTCGCCATCTTCACCCAAGCTCGATGAATTTAACCCGATACACGCTGCCGATGATGCACACCAGTATCGCTAACTCACGCCTGACTGGTGGTAATAGTCAGCCTGGGCGAATGAGGATATTAATGCTCGTTGCAACAACCGTTGAACGCATGAGGCACTCGTTGATACCCGGACCAAAACGTTTCCCTCACCGCGTCGGTACCTGATGCTCACTCGCACCCTTGTCCTCCTAAACTGCAGGGGTTCGACGAGAGAACATGGCGGCATCGATAGTATCACCTAGCTAGGTTCAGTATTACATTCGTGTTTTCAAACAAAGAAGATACAGAACAAACAATCGATTTCATCTCCACCAGCCCTCCGGGACGAGGTCCTTGAACCACTGCCCCGAGCCGAGCTGGGGTTCCCTCTGCCGCATCTGCCCGAACGACAGGGCGGCGATCCTGTCCTTCATCTGCGCCACGTCCCAGTCCAGGTCCGTGAACGAGTGTTGGTAGATGAACCCCGCGCGGTCGAGCTTGTACTCGCTGATGCCGTCAAAGTGGCAATCCTCCGTCAGGTTACCCACGAGGCGGAGCTTCGCGGTGATGCTCCACCTGACCTTGATGGCGCGCACCCCGGACGACCCGAGCGGCGACCAGATCCTCACCACGTTGCACTCAACCTGCGAGAAGAGAATGGACGCCGCCGTTCTCAGCCACTTGTGCGTGCGCTTGTACTCGCCGATGCCGCTCGCCACGACGTGCCCTCGGTCGTGCCACTCACCCGTGTTGTCCACCAAGCCGATGTCGTCCCTGTAGATGCCCCACGTCAGCTGCTTATCCAGCAGCGCCGGGTAATCCTCGCGTAACGTCCGGATCGCCTCCCCGGACTGCGCGTAAAAGTCGTCATCCTTGGACGAACTCGGATCGTCCTGCGACTTGTTCTCGCCGCTCTCTTCGGACTTTTGAAGATGGCCATCCGTCGCAGCCGCGCCCACCGAGCGGGGCAAAGAGTCCGGCTCGAGCGTGGTGGAGTGGTACACCAGGCCGGGGAGTTTGAACCCGCTGGCGGCTCCGTTCACGAACTGCTGCTCGTTTTGTCTCTTGACCTGCTCGCGGATCTGTTCCTCGGTCTCCACCGGGATCTCGAGCGTCACCCGCACCGCGCGACCGCCCCCGCGGCACGCCGGGCAGATGGACACGCCGGTGTATCCGCAGCTGGAGCATCCCTCGCCGTCGTCGCTCCACCGCGTGCACTGGCACTCCGTCCGCCCCGTGCCCTCGCACATGCTGCACGGCTCATCCGGGCCGTCCTCGCCACCGTCGCTCCCCGACCCGAGCCCGAGCTCCTCCAAACCTCCGGTGGCGACGAAGCCCGCGAGGATCACGCCCGCGGCGAGCGCCTGGTTGGCGAACCAATTGGGATCTCCCACGGCCGCGCGGGTGACAGTGGTGCTCGCTCGGCCCCGGCGCCCCCGCGCGAGCCTGACGGTCGACGCGGGCGCGACCGACGCGACTCCGGAGGCGTCATTCCTCCCGCGTTCGCAAGCGCAAGCTCCCACCGGCCGGGCCCTGGAGGTCCCGGAGACCGCCGGCCTGCACAGCGCCGGGGCGTGTGACGCGGCTGCGAGCGACATGTTGGCACTCGAGAGAGACGTAAATCCGAGGACGCCTCTTGAATACGGTCGATACGAGGTCGCGCCGTCTCCGAGAGTGCGCCTCTTCGCGGCAGTCTCCGCGGATATATCTCCGATGGGAGGTATGGGAGGTCGACGTGGAGCCTCAAATGGCACTAGCACTATGACCAGTTTACTGGGTGGCACATGGTAGGAAATAGCAAATGGGGGACCTTCGCAGCTGACCTTTGCTAGCTAGCTAGGTATTCATTCGGTTGGGATTCCGTGTAAATACGGTAAGAGTTCAATATAATAGCCAAGCACTACTACATGTGTCGAAGTTGGAAAAACCTTCGCCGGCGGTTGTCCGCGGTTGTCGATGGGCCCGAACCACCCAATCCCGTTGCCGGTGGTTCGTGGATCATGGTGCACTCATAAACTCGAGAGCCACCCAACGAGCATGATGAACAAGAAGAGCCAACCACATAGACTGAACGGGAAACACGGGCAACAGATGCACCCACAAAACTGGAACCAGGCCTTCTTATCGCCGCGTCGGAGAGCCTCCCATAGACTCGGTGTATCTTCGTCGAGGGGACCGTGGGGGAGGCCGCCGCCGCCGCGCAGTGAGTGGCCGCCGCCGCCGCCGCCGCCGCCGCCGCCGCCGCCACAGCCGCCGCCGCCACAGCCGCCCTCGACGTACAGAATCGTATCGTTGCTTGGACTGTTCCCTGCGGTTTTGTTAAAGGCCATTGGACCGAGCATGTACCGGAAGCCTGTCAGCTCGGCTCCCTGCGCCGCAGCTGCGTCCACGTCCACCCAGTGTGAAAATCGGGAATTCGGCCAGCAGCACATGCGACCTGGCTCAATCGCGACGCGAAACTCGCAGCCGGTGACGTCGTCTTTGAGGACGAGCGCACTGCCCGGATGATGGGTGAGGTAGACCACACATGTCCAGCTCGACACGCAAGCGCCCTTCCCGCCCGGCTTGTCCTTGTGCTGCGGGACACTCTTGGAAGCCGGGCACACCCGCGCGGGCACCTCTGCCAACAACCCGTGCTCCTTCTCGCGTTCCGTCTGTGAGCGCAAGTCGACGACTACGTGCTGACTGGCCACCGCGCCCCCATCGGCGTCGAGCTGCTCTTTCAGGCGGCGCATGACATCTGCGTTCACCTGACACACCATGTCCAATCCGCTGTGCGAACGGGCTCGGATGTTAGCCTCGCAGCGCAGACTCTCGAGCGCGGCCCCAAGCTCAACAGGGGAAAGGAAGTCGTCCCGCACACGGAAGATGTCGGAGGGAACGCGTTTAAACCACCAGTCCGGTGGCTCGCCGCGGTAGTTGACGCCAGCCTTATCGATCGGACCGGACGCGTCGTTGAGCTCCAGCGCCCACAGCTCATTTGTTCCTTTCCAGCCGTCGTGGAGCTTGCTCGTCTCGTGCCGCTGGTTCACCGAGTCGTCGTGATCCACCCCGCCGGGGGCGGCGGCAAGAATCGATGTCTCGCGGAGGTAGGCGGTCGTGCTGGCGAGCATGTGCGTGTGCCATGCAAAATCGATGTCGTATGAGGGCACAAAGAAGTGGTTACGGTAGCCGTGCTTCTTCATGAGGCCGAGAAACTGCAGGTACCGCGCGCTCGTAGCGGGGACATCGTCGCAAGCTGGCTGCGAGACCTGCCAGAGGAAGGTGCGCTGGCGTGCCGAGCATGCCTCCACGTCGTAGTCAAAGCCGAGGTCGTTACGTATCCGGGCACACTCTTCTTTCACCTCAGCGCAGAGCGTCGTCTGCTTCGATAGTGGATCCCGAGGCCCCCACTCCGTGTCGTCATCGCCGACTTGCTGGAAAAAAGGCTCGTCGCCAAAATGCTGCCGCCAGAAACGCCGAGTCTCGTCGTCGGCGTCCGAGGCAGTCTGCGCCTGGAACGCCGCCGTCGCAGGATCCAGGACCCGCCCGAATCGCTCCGTGCAGTATGTGGCGTATCGTCGCGGCGCGAGCCGGTGCAGATGCCACACCCACGCGATATCGACTGGCGGGATGAGAGGTGCGCGGCCTTGGCCCGCGCACCCCGATTGGCTGACAAGCGGGAGCCAAAACTTGACATATCGCTCTATGGCACCTGGTAGTGCGCGGCCGAGGTAGAGCTCGTCACCTCCACCGGGCTCGGAGTGGACGAAGCGCAGAAAAGCCTTGTGTTCGGGGAAGCGGAGCGGTGCCTCCATGTTTGTCGGTGGTTTCGTGGCTGGGTGCGGGTGATGCGCGGCGTTGTGATGATCCGGGCGGTACGTTTATTTAGGTATCCGTGCTGGTCGCTGGAGGTTATTCGAAATATCTCCAGATCCTTAAAGATCTGCAATAATTTACTCATACGTTCACTCGCACGTAATTGGCATTAGATGAAGAGCTATTGACGACTGTCCAAACAACTTAACTGATCCGCTGTGTGCGTTTCTAACTCTGAGTTTAGCACTACCTTTCGTGCTGCGTCGGTTTTCCCAGACGTCCAAACCCTCGGTTGACACGGAAAATTGCGCAGCCGCTCGCCCACGTGGAAAAGTCGTCAGAGGCATCCCACTTCCAACCTCGCGGGAGAGACGATCGCGAAGGACCATGATGTCCCTCGCGTCCACAACGAAAGTCACCGTGCGGTGTCCCCACACCGGGCGGACAGATCGACGCGGACCCGTCGCCGCCTTGAACGTCGCGTCGGAACCCCGACGAACGAGGAAGACACGCGTCCAGTCCGCTGCGACGTCCCCCAACGTCCAGTCCGCCGCGGCGGTCCTCGCGTTCGCGCTGAACGCGTCGGCGGTGCAACCCGCGTTCGCATCCTCCGAGGAGCTGTTCACGAAGACGTGCGCGGGGTGCCACGCGGCCGGCGGTAACATCGTTCAGGCCGGCGCCACCCTCTTCCCCGATGACTTGAAACGCAACGGGATCGACGACGCGGCGGCGGTTTACGACATCATCTACGGCGGGAAGGGTAAGATGCCGGGGTACGGGGAGGGGTGCGCGCCCAAGGGCCAGTGCACGTTCGGGGCCAGACTGGCCGACGAGGACGTGAAGGGGCTCGCGGAGTACGTCATCGAACGCTCGGCAGCGGAGTGGAAGTGAACAGCCGGGAGTGACGAACTCGACATCCAATAGCGACTAATGTAAAACTAGGTTCGAACCCACGTCAATGACACACCCGACCGTCTCCTGGCGACGTGATCGTGCACGTATCCATTGCGCCGCATGCGTCCTTCGGCTTCCTCGACTGCACACGCCGGCTGTGTTCCTGAATCTCAGAAAGTCAGAGCGTTTGAGAAAATTGGACCCTCCCGTGATCGCCCACAACCCAAGCGCGCGTCAGAGGTTCGACAGTCGGCAACTGACGGCATGGGCGCCTCTCCATCTAAATCCAGCGGTCAATTGTCCGCGGATGAGGCCAACGCGATGTTCGCGAAGCTCGCCAGCGGCGGGGGGTCGCGCGTCGGATCGGACACGTCGCCGTCGACGTCGTCTTCGTCGTCCGTCGATCGCGGGGTGGACTCATGCGCGTCGCCTGCCGACGAGGTCAACCCGACCAACATGATGCCCACGCCGGACCAGCGCAAGTCCGGCGGTCAACGGAACAACCTCTCCACCCACAGGGTCGCGTCCACCATCCCGATAAGCGAGCGCAACGACGCGTTGCCCGAGCACCAAAAAGACGCGGGCACGACGTGGCAGTACCCCAGCGAGCAGATGTTCTTCAACGCCATCAAGCGCAAGGGATGGACGCCGAAGGAGGAGGACATGACCAACGTGATCGCCATACACAACGCGGTGAACGAGCGGTGCTGGGCGGAGGTGTTGCGATGGGAGTCGCTGCACGCGAAGGAGTGCGACTGCCCGAAGCTCGTCAAGTTCCGCGGCCGGCCGAGGGACTACTCCCCAAAGGCCAGGTTCCTCAACTTCCTGGGGTTCAAGCTGCCGTTCGACAGGCACGACTGGGTGGTGGACAGGTGCGGCACCGACGTCCGGTACGTCATCGACTTTTACAACGCCAAGAGCGCGGACCCGAGGAGCCCGATCGCCATGCACCTCGACACGAGACCCGCGCTGGACTCTGTCGGGGGCGCGATGGACCGGCTGTACGTGCAGGGGGCGTGGATGTTGTCGGGGGAGTGGATGGACACGGGCAAAGGCGGGGGCGGCGCGAGAACGTGACGAGTTAGAAGAGAAATACATTGGATTGCACACGGCTATGCGATGGCGTGACCGTCGCAGAAATCAGTTTGTACACAACGCTTCGCTTTAGTACCTGCCGGGCCAGGTGCCGGCCTCGCGCTCCTCGTTCCACTTCTCCACCCACTCCGTGGGGCAGAGGGAGCGGTAGTACTTGGCGTACTTCTCGCATTCCTCGGCGTCCTCACCCTGCTGCGCCTTGCACCTGTAGCGGGAAGAAAGAAGTGACCGGTCAGGGGAAAATATCTCAAAGTGACACACAGAGACGGGCTGCTCTGTTGGGAGGATTGCGTTCGGGGCTGTGATCGTGACGGGTTGTAAACGCACTTGTGGAACTCGTTGTAGCGGGTGTAGCAGTGCTTCGCCTGGTTCGTCTGGGGGAACCTGGGATCGAAGGGAGCCGTCTCGATCTGCGGAACGAAGGGTGGGGAGGCGAGGTCAGGCTCGGAGCTTGGCGGATTTTGGGACGCAGCAGATGAGCGGTCTCATCGCCCGCGGGACCGGACGATGGGGCCGGTGCCGTGGGACGCGGGACCGGCGGGTTTCGAGCCGACATTCGCGCTCGCTCTTACCTTGATCTCGGCGGCAGCCTCGACCACGGGCTCGGGTTCCGGCTCCGGCACGGGGACCTGGTTCGGGGGGCGGGGGAAGGGTGGGTCAGTGGATGAGTTCGAAAGGCCACCAACGTTGTGAAAGATTTAGGGCTTCCCCCGGTGGGCGCGGGCGCGGGGGGACGGGGGGACGGGGGTTCAGCTCACCGCCACTGCGGGCGTCTCGGCCTCCTCGCAGCGCGAGGTCGTCGCGCCCTTGACGTACTCGAAGACGCTGGACAGCATCTCGTCGGTGGACTGTTGAAGTGATGACCCCCGTTGGAAAACAGACCTGAAAGATACGGTTCCCCGACCCCGACTCGAGCAGTCGAGCTCGACTGCTCGAAGGGTCGACTGCTCGACTCGCCTCCCGACAAAATAATCAATCCCGCGGCCCGGGTGGCGCACTCTGGCCACTTCATCGCGAGCGGATCTGTGAGACCGCTCGAGCTAAGAGAGGCGCGAATCGATTGATACGCCATTTAGGTGACAGGCAACGCGACTTCAGTGGTCCGCGCGCCGTCCATCGACTCGGAACCCCGCCCCCCACGAGGAGGAGGACGCGGAAGCGTGCCAATTATCGGCGCATTTGGGAAATAATTTGCGAGGCCGCGGGAGAGTGAGTGAGGGAACGAGTGAGGCGCCATGATCAAGGCGTTCCTCGTGGTGAACAACCACGCCATGGTTCGGCTGTGCAGGTTCTACGAGCAGCTGCCCACGGAGAAGCAGACGGAGCTGTGCCAGACGGTGTACAAGATCGTCACCGCGCGCCCCGACCACCTGTGCTCGTTCGTAGATGACGAGAAGACTTTCGGGCCCGACACCAAGCTGGTGTACCGCCACTTCGCGACGCTGTACTTCTGCATCCTGAGCGACAGGAGCGAGTCCGAGCTGGCGATGATGGACCTGATCCAGGTGTACGTCGAGACCCTGGACCGCGTGTTCGAGAACGTGTGCGAGCTGGACCTCATCTTCAACTCGCCCAAGGCGTACACGGTGCTGGACGAGACCATCGTGGGCGGGCTGGTGCTGGAGATCAACAGCCAGAAGATCCTTAACGTGTACGACGAGCTGCAGAAACTGGAGAAGGCGCACTCGTCCATGCTGGACAACATGCCAAACATATACACGGGGAGCAAGTGAGTAGGTGACATGACATAGCACACGTCGGTTTTTCATTCACACGTACAAGTAGAGCGTCTAAATTGAATCATCAGATGTGGATCACCTCCAAGCTGTCGTCGACCGAATCCATGGTGTCGCGCGTACGCTCACCCTCGGGCTCGGCGGTTTGGGGTTCGGGCTCCGTCTCGAACGAGCGCGTGAACTCCTCGCCGGAGGACGGCTCCATCGGGGGAGTCGGATCGTCGGAAGACGCCGGGGGAATCGGGTCGTCGGAGGACACCGGCGCGGGTTCACCGTCGTCCGTCGCCGGAGCCTCCTCGCGCCGGGCCGCCGCGTAGCTACCCAGGCTCCCCTCCGAGGGTGCATGCGAGACCGTCCTGCTCGCCGCCTGCGACACCTGCTGAGATGCCGAAGGGGTGGGCTTGTACGAGGCGGGAGGGGGCGTCGGGGCCGGAGCCGGCTTGGGCTTCTGAAGCGTCTGCTTCTTGCCGATTGCGTCGTTGAGCCTCTTCTTGTCCATCTCGGCGTTGAGCCAGCGCTCCCTGGTCGCCACCCGCAGGTTCTCCGAGGCTTCGAATTGAGCCACGGACTCCTTGAGCGCGCGATCGCAGTTGGAGTCGTACCTTTCCTTGGCCATGGCCTTCTTGGTACCGCTGAAGAGGGAGCCGCGGCCCATCTTCTCGCTGGTCTGGTCCCGAAGGCGAGCCCGGTACACCTCCTTCTTTCGCTTCACGTTCTGCACCCGCTCCATGCGCTCGGCAACCTTGAGCTGCTCCTCGACCTTCTTGCGAGCAGCCTCCTTCTTGCGATCCTTCTCGAGCTTCACCGCGTACGCCTCCTGACGAGCCTTGTGCGCGTCGATCTTTTCCATCTTGGCTCGGGTCTTGGCCTCGACGAGCGCCTGCACGCGCGCCCGCTTCTCCGCCGATATCCTCTCCAGCTCAGCCCTCTTCGCGCTGTTATCCGCGGTGACTCGCCCCGCCGCCGCGTGCGTGTCCTTAGCCATCCGCATCATGATGAGCTCCTCCTTGTGACGCTCCTGCAGAGCCCGCTGACGCTCGAGGTTAGCCTTGATGCGGTCCGGGAGGTTGGGCCCGTCCCTCGACATCTTCAGCCGGTCCGCCCTGAGGCTGGTGAGCTCCGATTGGAACTCCTCCAGGCGTTGCGCGCGCTCCTCGACCTCCAGCCTGAGGTGCTCGGTGGCCTGCTCCTTCTTCGCGGCGAGCAGCGCCATGTTGGCGCGTCGCTCGAGCTCAGCCTCCTCGCGCTCCCTCTCCCGTTTTTCCTCCTTGCGCTTCTCCTTCAGAGCCGCCTTGCGTTGCACCTCGAGCTCGGCCATCTCCTCGTCGAGCTTCTCGAGCGCGTGCTTACGCTCGTCCACCTCGAACTTGTCCGCAGCCTTGGCCTGGGCCTTACCCTTCGCGATCTGGTCCTCGAGCCGTTGCTGTTCCTTCCGCGCCATCTCGTCCTTCACGGCGGCGGCGCGGGCGTTGACGGCGGCCATCTTGGCGTTGTACTCCTTCTGGATCTGATCCTCGAGAGCCTCGTACCTCTTGCGGTCAGCCTCCATCTTGAGGTGCTGCTTCTCAACCTTGGCGGCGGCTTCTTTGATCTTCTCGACGCCCTTCTCGTCCCCGAGGAGTTTCATCGCCGCCTCCACCGCGGTTTCGCCCTTCTTGGGCTTGGTCGCGAGCGCGAAATCCTTCTTCTGCTTGGGCTTGAAGCCGATGGGGAGCTTAGCGCGGTCCTTGAGCAGGGCGTCGATCTTGGCGGCGCGGGTCTTGAGATGGCGCGCGTGAGCCATCTTGACCAGGTCATCGGCGAGGCCCTTCTGCTTGAACGCATCGAGCGGCTTCTCGAGCAGCGTGAAGGGATCGACTCCAGCCTCCATGCACACGTGCACAGACCGAGGGGAGGTGAGCACGGGCTCGGGGAGCGCGCCGGGCTTGGTGTTGACCTTGATCTTGAACCCGGGCTTCTTGATGTGCTCGAGCGATACCAAATCGCCCTTGGTCTGAGCGACTGCGACGCGTGGGCGGAAGGGAGGGGCGGGAAACTTCAGTCGGGGCTCTCGGTCGCCCAAATTGGGCTAAATTTGGAAGGTGCGATTTTCGTCAAATCGGATCCCCAACGAAACGGGTCATACGGGGTATCGGGGGTCTGTTCGCGTCGTTCGCGGCGTCGCGCGTCGCCTACGAGATACCCACGGGTCGCGCCCGGGGTTTCGGCACGTGTCGTGGTCTCTCACCTTGAAGCGCCTTCTCCATGTGGTCCACGTACTGGTCCGGGTTCAATCCGCTGGAGCCGTACGGGGTGGCGACCGCGGGGACCAGGCTGGGGTTCTCCCCGCAGCTGAACTCCAGGCCCATACCCGCCTTGGACATCGTGCTCGATTTATGCGCGCGTCGATCGGGGTTTGTCGTCTGTCCGCCGCGAACTCGAGCGGTCTGTTGTGGCGCGAGCTTCACTCCATTGACGAGGGTAATTCCTCCGAGTGAGTTCCGGAATCATCCAAGTTCGGCCGCGATTCCAAAAGAACCCCTATGGGCAAACATACATGAAGTCGCGTAATTGGATCTAATTACGATTTTACATTTGCGTTCTACGCGGTCTATATGTAGGCGGTCTGACTTTTACCTTCGAGGTACCTTCTAATACTGTCGCGGTCTAGCTTGCCCTCCAGTGGTTTATGTTTTTTCTTTTCTCCACCTTGGGCTTGATGACACTGCGGGGCGTTTTGCCGACTTTGTGCTTCCAAACCTTGCCCAACGCAGAGTTCGGAGCATTTATGGGTTGCAAAGAACTTGTTCATACCCTCGCGTCCGCGGTCTGTGCGTCCAAACACGTTCTTCCTGCCTTTCTTGCTCTCGTAGTGTATCACCGGATCAGTCAGCTCGAAACAAGGCGGCGACCTCGTCTGATCCAGGACACCCTGTAAGTCGCAAACCAGATACTTCCTCTTCGAGTACTTGTACGAAAAGCACGAGAAAGCCTGGGGAATATCTTCGACGGAAAATTTGACGCCGCGGTGATGGTCCATCGCGCTCGCACGCTGCAGATCCCGACCGTCTTCTTCCGGGACGTGCTCCTCATCGCTCGATTCTTCGCCCTCCTCGTCTTCCTCCACGATGGCGCCGAGGTTTTCCGGTAAAACAGTCGCGTTCAAATCCAGCGAAGCGAACCCGCCTTCGATTGATTTGCCCCCGGCGGCATCCTGCGCCTTGCTCATGCCCGCCACGTATCCGTTGTTCGAGTTATACTTCTTGTACTTCAAGTGATCCAGCTTCTTCTCCACAAGAACGCCGATGCACCCCAACATATTGTCGTATAAACTTAGAACACGACACTCCAAGAACTCGATCCGCGGCGTGTTTTCCTTCACTCCCGGAATCTCTTCGAGTTTCCTGTTGAACATCTTCGCGATGCGTGCAGCAATCTGTTGCGTCGAGCAAAACGTTTTGTGGAATTCTCTCTCTTCTTTCGAGCCCAATTTCTCGACGAATCTGCTCTGCTTTGCAACCAACCACGGTCCCACAAAGCGGCCCGCACTGTCAAACTCGCGAAGCCTGGAGACCATCCTTTCAGCTTCCTCTCCGAACACCCTCTGGGCATGAGCTATGCCAACGGCTTTCTCGTGCTCGTATGGTTTCATTTGGTACCATGCACCTCGTTGCTTCCCGCCTCGCAAGTGTTCGTTGTTTCGGTACACTCTTTGATGGCCTTCTACCCATTTATCCCTCAACACGGACTCGCCCTTGTAGAGCCACCAATCTTCATCACGCGTCAGATTCACGTGGGTCTGCGCCACTTTCATCTGGGAGTACGATTCTCGCTTCACATCACGAACAGTGCGCTGTTTTGAGCCAGCCAATTCGGTGAGCTCCGTCTTCGTCGTCGTGAGGGTCGACGATAAGTTTGACAAGATGCTCTGAAGAGACTCCGCATTGAGACTGGGCTTGTGGAAAGTGGCCTGGCAACCGTAATCGGCGCAAGCCTCCGTCATCGCCTGCAGCGTTGAGAACTCCTCGGAGGGGTCCGCGAACCCTATGCTGCCCACAGTGAGCCTCCGACCGAAGCGACTCGCCAGCTCGCCGATGCGAGACGCCAACATCCTATCCCGCGCATCGAAACTGTCCTTCGTTGTGTACACCGCCCCGCGCTTCAACTTTTGGTCAGCCGTCTTGCCCTTCATGCGGTACGGCTGAACGCGAGGCATGCTTTCGCTCGGCCTTCCGTCGGAGAAGAACAGCAGCGCCGTGGCGCAGCTTCCCATCGTGTTGCGCATCAGGCACTGTTCCGCGAGATCGATGGCGGCGAGGTAGTTGCCGCCTTGGTTCGGTTCCGATTCCCGAAGCAGGCCGACGAGTTTGTTGAACAAGATCCAGTCCACGGGTTCGGCGTCCACGACCACCTCGCTGTTGTTCCTCATGCTCACGACTGACATCACGTCCGTGCTCTTGCGGCTGCCCGCCTTGATCTCGGCATCTACCCACGTCAGCGCGAGGGTGATCCACACCGCGTCAGACCTCGTGGCACCTCCTTCCACGTCGGTGTTCCTCATCGATCCCGACTGGTCGACGACGGCCACCGTGTGCGAAGTCCAGGAGGCTTTGTTTCCGAGGGCGCGCACCGCGGCTCTGTGGTCTCGGCGCATCTTCTCCGTGATCTCGACGAGGGGCACGTCGAAGCCAAAGGCGGGAATCGGCCATGACGTGATCTCGCGCCTGCTGGTCTCGTCCGTGATGTAGACTATACCGCGGAAGGTGTATTTCCAGCGCAGTTCGCCACTGTTGTTTTCGTAGCTCGCCTCCTTCTCTCCGTACTTGACTGCCGCCTGCAGGTCGCTCTTGGAGATGAGTCGCTCGCTCCTGCGCTGCCGACCGTGCGCCGAGGACAAGACCGTCACGAGGTCGGTATCACTCGCGACGACCATGCTGCCTCCCGTCTTTTGTGCGGAGCATCTGAAGGTTCCGAGGTTCCGAGGTCTCATTTCTCGGAAGCTCGATTGGCTGTGCGTGAGGAGGAGCTGAGAGCACTGGCTGGAGAGGTCAGTGGGTTGTTGGTCTGTTGACTCCTGAAATCTCGATGGTTGTTGCACGTGGAGATAGGCACCGCAAATTCCACCCTATCGCCTCCCGGGTGGCTATCCATAACCGACGGCACCGGGACTAGCTCGGTGTCGCGCGGCATAGGCGGAGAACGACGCGACCCGGACTAGCTGGGCGCGCTCGATCCCGCAGGTAGAGGCGCGAGTACGTGGGAGACTCGAGCGGCCGAGAGAATTAATCGTGGTTGCTCCAGAATCGTTGTTGTTGCGAGAATCTGAGCGGGGCAACCGACTGGTGGGTTCGTCCGGGGCTGCGTGGATCGTCGTTCGGTGAGAGCGCCGCGTATCGTGATGTCGAACAACATCTCGTCGCGCGGCACGCCGCGGTTGCCGCCCGCGGGCGGCAGCTCGTCGTCGTTGCTCGCCGACGCCGCCCGAAGGCTCGAGGGCGAATCGGCGATCGCTGACGACGAGCTCGGCCTGCCACCCCCGGGAACGTTCATCGCGCTCGCGGAGGTGGCGACGGATCGGGCGTACGTGATCGTGGAGAGCGAGGATGGGACGCTGAACCTCGAGCTCAGCGACAGGACCGCGCAATCCTTCCTCGCGGGTCCGTCGCACTCGCACGCCGAGGACGTCGTGGTGTCGCTGCGGAGGATCGGCCGGAACGTCGGATTCTTCCACCCGCGCTCGGGGCGGTTCCTGCAGGCCAGGGCCAAGGGTCTGAAGAAGCTCGGGTTCTACGCGTTCAACTTCGGCGTGAGCGAGCAGTTCGAGGTGATTGAACGCACGATGGGGCCCGTACCCACGATGTTTCCCAACGCGCTCGGGGCGTGGTTCGTGGAGAGCCGAAGGCATCCCGCGCAAAAGTACAACCTACGCTTCTACACCGTGCGGTTCGAGACCCCGGCGCCGTCCCCGTCCAAGTCGATCCTATCCCTGCCGGGATCTATGAAAGGAACGAAAGGCGGGTCGAGGGCCATGTCCGCCGTGCCCTCGTCCGCCATGCCCACGCCGCCGACGACCCGGCCGGAGACGTGGCGGCGGGTGATGGGCGCGACGGGCACCCACGGGTCCCTGGCGTCCACCGCGCCGAACACGCCGAGCACGCGGGGTGTTAATGGTGGGGTGATGGGGACGCCGATGGTCGACGACCCGAGCGCGGTCACGAACAACGACGCCATGGACCTGGGCATCAAGGTGCTGCAGAGGTTCGTGAAGCAGAGCAAGTCGGTACCGCTGAAGGCGGGTTTGAGGAAATCCTTCGCCGGGTGGAGGAACTACACCGCGCGGATCAAGAAGAACACGATATACGCCATGAAGATAGCCAGCCTGATGAGGCGCTCGATCCAGAGACGGTACATGTACAGGCTGAGGAAGTACGTGCTGGACCAGTCCAAGGATCAGCTGGTGATCTCGCAGTTCATTCGCACCAGGAAGACGCGGCTGACGCGGCTGGCGTTCAGGTGCTGGCTCGCCCAGTACAACTCCCTGCTCGGGGTTCGAAAGGCGGTGACGCGCAGCGCGCAGCGAATGATGAGACGACACACGGCGGGAGCCTTCTACGACTGGGCGGACTTTGTCGCGCGGAAGATGGCAAACATACAAACGGCGGTGACCGCGGAGGAGGAGCGCGAGGCCAGAAAAGAGAGCCTCGAGCGCATGCTGAACAACAAGCGCAAGCGACTGGAGTTCCACTGGAACGAGCGACGGACGCGGCTAGCGTGGGGCGCGTGGGCGCGGTGGCGTGAGGACGAGAGACGTCGCGGAAGGCTGCTCAGGCGCGCCGTCGGCCGGCTCTCGACGCGTCAGATGGCCGTCGCTCTCGAGCGTTGGGCGTTCGTCGCGGACAAGCACCGCCGCGACCGGCTCATCGTGACGCGCGTACTCGCCAAGATGTCGCGCAGGGCCATCGCGGACGCGTTTTACGAGTGGGCGGACGCGTTGAACGCCAGGAAGGATTGGGAGCACAGGGCGAAGTCGGTGGAGAAGTACATTCGTGCGATTCGTCAGCGGGTGCTTCACCTCGCGTTCAACCGGTGGAGGGACAAGGCCAAGGAGTACATCGAGGCGGAGACCAAGGTACGCCGCGCGCTGCAGCGATACTTCCGGCGTGAAGTATCCAACGCGTTCTACCACTGGGAGGACTTGGCATCCACTCGCAGGGCTCGGGAGGAGAAGGAGGCTCGAGACGCTAGGGCGTGGGAGAGCAAGGTTCGTCGATCCGAACGGTTCCTCCTCGCCATGACGCAGAAATTGTTCTTCCGGGCGTTCATGCGGTGGCGCGCGATGCGACTGGAGAGCGTCAGGCTGAAGAGCTTGCTGCGGAGTGCCACCTCCAGGATGCGCAAGCGCGCCGTGGTCGCCTGTTTCATAAAGTGGAGCGAAACCGCCGTCGAGATGCGACGTCAGAGGGCGATCTTGTCTCGAGCGCTCGCCAAGCTGGCTCGTCGCAACACACAGGCGGCGTTCTACGCGTGGATTGACTTCACCAACGACGAGGAAGACCGCCGGCGCACGGAGAAGGGCGAGTGGCTCTCTGGAGTGAAGAAAGCCGAGCGGTTCCTGCTCGCGATGCAGCGCAGGGACCAGCGGCGGTACTTCACGGTGTGGCTCAGGCAGACCAAGGACCTCGGGTACCAGCGCCGCATGCTCGCCAACGCCGTGGCCCGGATGACGCGACAGAAAATCGCATCGGCGTTCAACCGATGGGCAGAGGCTGCAGTGGAACTCCGAAGGCTTCGCGTGATTGGCATGAGAGCCATCGTGCGCATCTCACAGCGCCAGATCGCCGACGCCTTCTTCGATTGGCTCGACAAAGTTCGCTCCAAGTCCACCTGGGAAACTAAGGTGCAGCTCGCGCGACGGTTCGCGATGGGTGTGCACTCCAGGGCACTCTTCGCCGCGTTCTCCCGATGGAGAGAGGTGGCGCGGTGGGTCCGGGAGAGTGAGGTCAAGGTGGCGCGGTGCATTCTCCGCCTCCAGAACAACACGCTCGCGCATTTCTTCTTTGACTGGAACGAGACAATCCACGAGAAGAAGGCCAGCATCCAGCAAGAGTTGAGGGACAAGAACCTGTGGTATCAGAAGGTTCGGCGCGCGGATCGGTTCCTGCTGGCTCTTCGCAACAAGCTCCTCACCCTCGTCTTCAACACCTGGTCCGATAACGTCGTCACGCTCAGGCGCCAGCGACGTCGCCTCAACGCTACGCTCATGAAGATGACTCAGCGTGTGTTAAGTGCCGCGTTCCAAGGTTGGGTAACATCCGCGGAGCGAGCCAAGCACCAGCGCAAGGTTGCCAACTTTGTCATTCACAAGTTCCAGGAGAACATCAAGACGTCGGCGTTTTTCAAGTGGCGCAACGCGGCGACTGACAGGAAGGAGAGCGAGGCGAAAGCCAGGACATTATGGGAGCGCAACGTCGTGAAAGGGAAACGATTCCTCCTGGCCATGCAGCGCCGCTCGCTTCATCAGGCGTTTTACCAGTGGTCATCCACGTGGCAGCGCCTGTCAGCCGAGCGCAACATTCTCGCCGTGTCCGTCACCCGAATCTCTCAGCTTAGGAAATACTCCGCGTTCACCGGTTGGCGACTCACCGCGGTCGAGATGAAACGGCAGGAGGTGATCGTGCGTCGCGCGCTGCTGAGGATCCTCCAGCGAGGCGCCGCGAGATTGTTTTTCCACTGGAACGGCATGGTCAGGTCCAAGCGCATTTGGGAGAAGAAGCTTCAGCGCTCTGAAAGATTCCTCGCGTCGCTGATCAATCGCACCCTGCACCGATCTTACTTTCGTTGGAAGGAGGCGACGCGTCAGCTGCGCGAGATGGAGGTCAAGGTGAGGCGCCAGCTGCTTCGTTGGACGGAGAAGACCCTCGAATCTAGGTTCATGGACTGGATAGACGCGGTGACCGAATCGAGGAACTTGGCGGAGGAGGCTGAGCGGTCTCGACGCGAGTGGGAGAGAAAGGTTGCCCGCTCCGAGCGGTTCCTGTTGGCGATCCAGAACAAGACGATCAACGCCGCGTTCGTGCAGTGGAGCGTCAACTGGAAGATCGCCAAGGTTGACCGGCACAGGATCCGAACCAGCGTCGCGCGGATGCAAAAGCGGTGGACGTTCAAATCTTTCAACGCCTGGACCTCCGCGGTGGAGCGTGCCAAGCGTCAGCGATCCCTGGTTAGGTTCTGCCTCGCGCGCATGTTGGAGCGACGTAAATCGTCCGCGTTCTACGAGTGGGCCGATAAGCTCGAGGCGAAGAGGCTGCACAAGGAGGAGCAGGCTGGCGACTGGCGATCGGGCGTGCAGAAGGCTGAGCGGTTCATCCTGGTCTGGCTCAAGAGGTCGCTCGGCCACGCTTTCATTCGCTGGCACAACAACGCACGTGACCTCGTCATCCAGCGGCGTAAGGTGCGCACGTGCGTGGTGCGAATGTCGCAGCGCAGGTGTCTCTCGGCGTTCAACACTTGGCACGACAACGCGCGATCTCTCGGTATTCAGCGTCGCAAGGTTCAAACTTGCGTCGTTCGGATATCGCAGCGCAGATGTTTCTCGGCTTTCAACTCTTGGTACACCAACGCGCGATCTCTCGGTATTCAGCGGCGTAAGGTCCAGACGGTCGTCGTGCGGATCTCGCAGCGCAGGGTTCTCTTGGCTTTCAACTCGTGGGCGTCGACTGCGGAAGACATGCGTCGGCAGCGCAAGGTGATCACCTACGTCCTCGCCAGGTTCATGGGTCGGGCGAAGGAGGCAGCCTTCTACGACTGGCTCCGCATCGTCGAGGACCGGAAGCAGGCGGAGCTGGATGCGGACGAGAGTTTGAAGGTGAACTACGAGCTCTCCCGCCGCGTCGCGCTGACCTGGATGAAGCGGAACATCTCCTTTGCGTTTATCCGGTGGCGAAACAACGCCAAGGCGTACAAGATGCAGCGCCGCAGGCTCGAGACCGCGCTCGTGCGCATGACCAGCCGCGTGTCCTTCGCCGCGTTCAGTGCGTGGACACAGACGGTGGAGCGCAACAAGCGCCGGCGCACCATCCTGCGACGCGCGGCGATGCGAATGTCGAAGCGGATGCTCGTCGTCGCGTTTTCTGACTGGTGCGCCAAGGTTGAGGAGAAGCGTTACTGGGACGCCCAGGCGGTTAAGATTGAGCGATGCGTGCTGGCGATCGCGAACCGGGGCATGAAGCGCGCGTTCGGACGATGGGTCGAGCAGTGGAAGACCGCACGCATGCACCGGCGCAGGCTGGCCACCGCCCTCACGCGGATGACGCAGCGGGCCGTGTTCAAGTGTTTCAACCAGTGGCTGGACGAAGCCGCCGACCGCCGCCGCTCGCGCGTGGCACTCTCGCGCGCGATCATGAGACTCTCGCGCCGCATCCAGGCGTCGGTGTTCGACCGATGGATGGAGTACACTCACGAGAGCGTCGCCGCGAACACGGAGCTCGCCGAGTGGGAGAGGAAGGTTCGCAGGGCGGAGAAGTTCGCAAAGAGCTTTGGACGCAAAAGTCTCCGAGCCGCTTTCAACCGGTGGCATGAGGCGACAATCGAACGATCGTCGATGCGACGTAAGGCTCTCAACGCGATCGCCAGGTTCGGTAAGAGACGCATGGTTCTCACCTTTGACCTGTGGGCCGGGCACGTCGCGACTGTGCAAAGGCAGCGCGCCCTCGCCAACCGGGTCGCCGCCAAGCTCACCCGCCGCGCATTCGCCGAGGCTTTCCACGACTGGCGTTCATTCACCGAGGCGAGGCGGGAGCAAAAAGTCCGCGAACAGAAAGAGTGGCTCATCAAACTGCGAAAGGCTGAGAGGTTCGCGCTCGCGTGGCGCAAAAACTCCATCGCCTTCGCGTTCATTCGATGGAGGAACCAGCTGGTCAGGTCACGGGCGCACCGGGCCAAGCTCAGGGTAGCCGTCAACAGGATGTCGCAGCGAAGGCTATTCGCCGCGTTCAACGGATGGCTCGATCAGGCGAAGGAGCTCAGGCGTCAGAGGGTGATCGTGACCAGGGCGGTCATGCGCATGTCCAGGCGCCTACTCGCGGGTGCGTTTTACGACTGGCAGCGCAAGGTTTCAGCTTCGGCGGACTTTGCGGAGAAGGTTGCGGTGTCGGAGCGGTTCCTCGCCGGGATCAAATCGCGGACGCTCTTCCGGTCGTTTTACGGGTGGAGGGACCGCGTCCGTTCCTTGATTGAGCAGGAATTGAAGGTTCGCAGGAGCGTCTTGCGCCTGCAGGACAACACGATGGGACACTTCTTCTTCGACTGGCACGAGAAGCTCCTCGCCAAGAGGGCGCACGTCGAGCGAGAGGAGAGGGAGAGGAAGGTGTGGGAGCACAAGTTGCGACGCGCCGAGCGGTTCATCCTGGCTTGGCAGAACCGGACCGTATCCGATGCCTTCTCCCAGTGGCACTCCAACTGGCGCGACATCCGGCTGGAACGCAACAGGATCAAAGTCGTGGTCGCGAGGATGACCAAACGTCTCCTCTTCGCGGCGTGGGGAGCCTGGTGCGGCACGATCATCGACACGCGGCGGCAGCGTAAGGTTGTGCGACTGGTGCTGGTTCGGATCATGGACCGCCTCAGGGCTACCTCCTTCTACGACTGGGTCGATAAGGTCCAGGCCAAGAAGGAACACTCGCGCCGAGAGCAGGATGAGTGGCAGGTGAACATGGTCAAGACCCGGCGGTTCGTGTTGGCGTGGCAGAACCAGCGCATGAACGCCGCGTTTATCTGCTGGCAGAGCAACTGGCGCGAGATGAAGCGGCAGCGCAAAATTTTGGAAAACTGCGTCAAGCGAATGACCCACCGACTCGTGTTCGCAGCCTTCGCCGAGTGGGCCGACACGACGGTGGAGCTCAAGCGCGACCGGAATATCCTGCGCCGCGCGGCTATGCGCATGTCTAGGCGCCAGCTGGCCTCGGCTTTCTTCGACTGGCACGCCCACGTCGCGGATGGCAAGGAGTGGGCGCAGAAGGTTCTCATCTCGGAGCGGTTCCTCCAGGCGATTCACTCCGGCGTCAAGTACCGCGCGTTCTTCCGTTGGTGTGACGCGGTTCGTGAGCTCAAGGAGATGAGGGTACGGGTGGCGAGGGTGTTGAACCGCATGCTGGGCAGGACCCTCGCCAACGCCTTCTTCGACTGGAACGAACAGGTCGTCGACGAGCGCCGGTGGAGAACCTCTTTGGCGCGGTGCGAGAGGTTCGCCCTCGCGCTCCGCAACCGCACCGCGTTCGCCGCCCTTGCGCGGTGGAGGGAGGCGGCGGTTGACACTGTCACGCTGCGTCGCAAGCTCGCCAAGTGCCTCGGACGCTTCCGCCACCGCGTCGCCTCCTCCGCCTTCCAGGGATGGAGGGACGGCGCCGCGGAGTTCAGGACGCAACGAATCTCTCTCACCCGATGCGCCGCCAGGTGGAACAACAACAAGGTCCGCGCAGCCTTCGACGGCTGGTACGATTCGTACGCGGAGACCGTGCGCCTGCGCGGTGTATGCGCCCGCTACGTCGCGGCCATGGGCAACAGAAGGCTCAGACAAGTCTTCAACACGTGGGGCAGGTTTGTGGAGGGCGCGGTTGTCGAGAAGGACGTCATGCTCAAGAGCCTGGTGAAGATGACCCGAAACGGCGTCTCCAAGGCGTTTACGTCATGGGCGTCGCACGCGGCCGTCAAGCGTGAGAACTTCGAGTCGGGCTGCGGGGTGATGCGAAGCAACACCCGCAGGCGCGTCTTCAAGGCGTGGAGGAAGCGAAGGCTTACCACCAACGCGGCGGTGAAGACCGCCGCGGCGAGGTTCAGGTCGCAGTCCTTACGCGTGATGCGCGACTCGTTCAGATCGTGGGAGATTGGCATCGGGGACTTCCGCCAGCGCAGACTCGCGGGTACCAAGATACTCGCCAACCTGGCCCGGCGCGGCAGCACTTGGGGCTTCTTTCACTGGAGAAACTTTGTTCGATCCGACCGGAAGCGCCGGGTCGCCACGTCGAGGTTCCTGATCAGGATGGAACGATCACGTAAGCGATCCTGGCTTGTTCAGTGGCGACATGACGTGACGGAGACCCGAAGGCTCCGCGCGCTTACCACGCGAGCGGTGAACCGCTGGACCAGGAGGCTGACCATCAAAGCCTTCGATCGATGGATCGACGCGACGGGTGACCTTCGCAGGCTACGGGTCGTGTCCACCCGCGCGGCTGTCAAGCTTCGCAACCGTCACACCTCACGCGCCTTCGACGGCTGGATCGATGCCGTGGCTGAGATGCAGCGCCGCGAGCGTGTGGTTCGAAGGGCGATCCACTCGATGATGAACAGGATCCGAAGGTCAGCGTTTCACGGTTGGCTCGACTCGTTCGCCGTCACAAAGCGGATCCGAGCCCTGTCCACGCGAGCCGCGAATCGGTTCACGCGCCGAGCCCTGAGCGTCGCCTTCGACGCGTGGATCGATAAGTCGGTCAACCTGAAGCGGCTCCGCGGCGTATCCTCGCGAGCCGTCGCCAGGCTGGAACGGCTTCACCTGTCCCGAGCGTACAACGGTTGGTTGGACGCGTCAGAGGAGAGGCTCCGCCACCGCGTGATCATGACGAAGATGGCGTTGAGGATGTCGCACCACAAGCAGAACCAGGCGTTCCTCCGATGGTGCGAGCAGACTTCAACGCTGAGACGACACAGGAACCTCCTGGGGTCCATGATCATGAGGATGGAACACCGAGCCCAGGGCGCCGCGTTTGACGGCTGGAGGGACCGCGCGGACCAATCGCGGATCCGCCGCCGACTCCTCACCCGCTGCGTCGCGAAACTCTCCAAGCGCAGGCTCGTCCTCGGATGGGATCGCTGGACGGAGACGGTCGACGAGGCGCGAGAGGCGGCGCGTGACGCCAAGACGCGGGACCTGATTGCCGCCGTAGAGGATGCCGAGCGACGGAACAAGATGTCCGAGGCTGAGGCGAGGGAGGCGGTCGAAGCCAGGCTAAGGGTCCTCGACGACGTGACCGAGCAGAAGTGCATTCGGTTCATCAACGCCGCGGGACACAGGACGACGCACCGCTCGTGGCGAAGGTGGCGGTTCGCCATCGTCGAACGGGAGAGACTCGGCGGCGTCGCGCGCAGGTGCCTCGCCAGGATGTCCGCCAGGCGCAACCGCGTGTGCTTCTACGCGTGGCTCGACGTGACGCACAAAAACGCAGTCAAGGTCAACTTTGAACAGTCCGGCGCGGCTCGCATGATCAAACGGTGGATCAGGCGGTCGCAAGATATGGCGTTCCAGGGCTGGGCGGACACCACGTCCCGCCGCAGGAAGATGCGCAAGTCCCTCACGCACTGCGTCAACAGGCTACGACGCCGGGGACTCACCGTGTGCTTCGATACCTGGCAGCACAAGGTGACGGACGCCAAGCGATGGCGCAAGACGGTGAACGACGCTAAGAAGTTTTTGGTCGGCGTCTTCTTCCGCAGAACCTTCGCCGCGTTCCAGGGCTGGAAAGAGCACGCGACTCTCCGGAGGGTCAACCTGGATCGAGCGAGGCGCGCGCTCGGTCACCTCACGGTTGACGAGCGCATCCGAGGCGCGTGGCACGCGTGGCAGGAGGCGTGGGAGGCGTCCAAGCCCGACCCAGCGTTGCCGCGCATGATGGCGGTGGCGCGGCGCATGCACGCCAAGCTCGTCAGGAAGGATCTCTACGCCGCCTTCGACCGATGGGACGAACACACACGCGAGAAGAAGAAGCTCCGATCGGTGGCGCTCAAGGTGACCAGGAGGATGGCGCAGAGGTACCTGGCCGGGTCCTTCGACCGATGGGACGAACACACCCGCGAGAGGAAGAAACTCCGAGTGGTGGCGCTCAAGGTGACCAGGAGGATGGGTCGGCGATACCTCGCCAGGTCCTTTGGCACGTGGCTGCACTGGTACGACGCCGGCGTGACGTATCGCGAGGGTGCCGAGCGTCGTGAGAGGGTCCTCCTCGTCATACGCAACAGGAGGCTCGCGCCCGCGTTCAACGCGTGGGTCGCGAACGCCGAGACGCTCGGGATGAAGAGAACCACGCTGGCGCGCGTCGCCGGTAGGATCCAGCGCCGAGGTGTCGCCAGGGCGTTCGACGGGTGGCTAGACGCCGTCGCGGAGGGTCGCACGTTCAAATCGTCGGTAGGTAAGGCTCACAGGCTGATCCGCCTGATCATGACCCGCCACACCCGCGCCGCCTTTCACCGCTGGGAAGATGTCGCGTCCACCCGCCGGGAGAAGGAAAAGAAGGTGCGCCGCTGCGTCCAACGGATGCTCAGGCGGCACGTCTCCGCCGCGTTCTACCGCTGGGAGCGCGTCGCGTCCGAGGGCCGGGACAAAACGGAGAACGAGGAGCGCGAGGTTCGTCGGTGGGAGACACAGGTTCGCCGCGCGGAGAGGTTCCTCCGCTCGATGCAGTTCCAAAACCTCTTCCGCGGCTTCGCGCGATGGAGATCCACCGCCGCGGAGAGCGTCGGTCGGAGACGCAAGCTCTCCGGCGCCATCGCCAGGATGCGCAAGCGCGCCGTGGTCGCCTGTTTCATAAAGTGGAGCGAAACCGCCGTCGAGATGCGACGTCAGAGGGCGATCGTGTCTCGAGCGCTCGCCAAGCTGGCTCGTCGCAACACACAGGCGGCGTTCTACGCGTGGATTGACTTCACCAACGACGAGGAAGACCGCCGGCGCACGGAGAAGGGCGAGTGGCTCTCTGGAGTGAAGAAAGCCGAACGGTTCCTGCTCGCGATGCAGCGCAGGGACCAGCGGCGGTACTTCACGGTGTGGCTCAGGCGGACCAAGGACCTCGGGTACCAGCGCCGCATGCTCGCCAACGCCGTGGCCCGGATGACGCGACAGAGAATCGCGTCGGCGTTCAACCGATGGGCAGAGTACATCGCCGAGATTCGCAGGCTTCGCGTCATCGCCACGCGAGTGGCGGCGCGCATCTCGCAGCGCCAGATGGCCGACGCCTTCTTCGATTGGCTCGACGAAGTTCGCTCCAAGTCCGTTTGGGGGTCCAAGGTGCAGCTCGCTCGCAAGTTCGCGATGGGTGTGCACTCCAGGGTACTCTTCGCCGCGTTCTCCCGATGGAGAGAGGTGGCGCGGTGGGTCCGGGAGAGTGAGGTCAAGGTGGCGCGGAGCATTCTCCGCCTCCAGAACAACACGCTCGCGCATTTCTTCTTTAACTGGAACGAGATGCTCAACGCCAAGAAGGCCAGCATCGAGCGAGAGGAAACGGAGACGCGGGTGTGGACACAGAAGGTCCAGCGCGCCGAGCGGTTCCTGCTCGCGATGCGCAACAAGCGTATCACCCTCACCTTCAACACCTGGTCCGACCGCGTCGCCACGCTCACGCGCCAGCGACGTAAAGTGAGCGCGGCGGTCGCGAAGATGCGTCACCGCGTGTTGAACGCCGCGTTCAACGGCTGGGCCGAGTCCGCGGCGCGCTCCGCCAGACACCGCCGACTCGCCGCCCGCGCCGTCCGCAAGATGACCCGACGGAGGACGACCCGCGCGTTCGGTCGGTGGCTACACGCCGCGGGCGAGTCGCGCAGGAAGGAGAGCGCCACCACGCGTCACGCCCAAAGGCTGTGGAAACGGAAGACACTCGCCGCGTTCGCCGGCTGGAAAGACTCCGCGTCGAGCCAATCGCGCAACCGCCGCGTCGCACTTAAGGTGGTCAAGGCGGCGACGCAGCACACGATGTACGCGTCGTTCCGATCGTGGACCGATGGACATCGCGAATCCGTGCGACAGCAAGTCGCGATGCGTCGAGCGATTGAACGGATGCGTCGCCGGTGCCTGGTGGACTGTTTCTACGCGTGGCTCGACGAAACGGAGGAGTCCCGGGCGGCTTGGACGCGCGCTTCATTCGCCGACGGCTTGAAGCGGAAATACGAGAAACGGCTGAGGGCGGCGTGCTATCGCGGGTGGATGGATCTGGTGCTCGAGACGAAACGTTTGGAGCGCCAAGAGACGAATGCGATCGAACGAGCGGAACACGCGGTGCTCGCGGCGCACCGCAGGGTGACACTCACGCGCGTCACCGCCCGCGCGTTTCGGGGCTGGCGCGGCACGAGGATGGGCACGCCGATCGGTGCACTCCGCGCGGGCGTGGGCGCGGCGAGGGACGTCATCGAGAAGGAACGCGAGCAGGCCATCGCGTTTCTGTTTGTCCGCCGCGTGATGAAGAAACGCATCAACGTGCTGCGCGAGTGGCGGCGGTACGTCGTGGACATGCGACGCCGCGAGTCCGTCCTCGGGGATAACATGCGCCGCGTCCTCCGGGAGCGCAAGTTGCGCCTGGCGGTGCGCGCGTGGGCGGCCGCCGCGTGGGAGCGGGTCCGACGCCACGCCAGAACGCACACCGCGCGTCGACACGCGAGGTTCAGAACGATGGAACGGTGCGTCGCCGAGTGGCGGTCTCAATGCCCGACTCGAAAAAAGTGGCTCCAGGAGCGCGCGCAGAAGCTTGCGGCGGCGCAGAGGAGCGGCGACCGCCCCGTCGCCGTCGGTAGCTCCGTGAGCCAGATTGCGTTTGACGGTTGGTCCGCCTCGGCGATGGTCCGAACAGCGGTGTACAGGGACGGTCAGCTTGTCGAACCTGAGGCTAACGCCGGCGAGGTGACACGCGGGGAGACCGGTCACACCCACGAGGATGGCCACGAGCGCATCGCGTCCGTCGCGGCGATGGCGGCGCTGAGGGCATCCTTCGACGAGTTCGACCCGGCGGATCCGGACCCGGTGCCGGTCACCATCGCGGACACACCGACCACCGTCCACACCACACCAACTGTCCATCCGCCTTCACCCGTGGAACTGGACTGGAACTTTGACGAGTCGTTTGAGCACAACGCGGCGGTCGTGAGCCCGGTGGCGCGTGCGCCGTTGGACTCGGGCGACTCGGACATGACGGGGTTCGGTGCCGTGGTCGGACCGGCCGGGTTGAACCCCCACTCGGCGGTGTCCTCGTACAATCGGGGAATGGGTTCGAGGGTCGTCGGCGGATTGGACGCGAGGTACAGGGAGGTGATGGGTGAGATTGCCGATTTGGAGGGAAGTTTGCCGGCGGAGCGCACGCCGCCGCCGCCGCGGGGGGCGCGCGGGTCTCGCGGGGACGGGCTGGAGCGGCTGGCGGGGGCGGAGTCGCGGGCGACGAGCGCGTTGCACGCGGCGAGAGACTGGAGTGAGGAGGAACAATCACGACAACAGAACAGTCAGGATTTTTAAAATAACCAACACGAATTTTAGCAAAAGAGCCGTGACGTGTCTCATGACGTTCATAAGCAAATCTCCAGAAGGATTAATGTTTGCGGAAATTTTTGGCTTCCCTATGGATCCCAGTCTTCAGGAAAAAAAAACATTGCAATTAGCGGGATAATGGACGGTCGAACTTCGATCTGGTTCGATCTTGAGCTTTTTTGGACTTTTCGAACATCATCATCAATAACGGCCGCCACATTTTGGCCCTTTCGGTTTTTGAAGGGAGGAGTTAACCGACGTAGTGGCGTCGCGACCCCAGTCGGTTGCGCGCATGGGGTGCGGGTCGTCGACACCCGTGGTCTCTTCCACGGCGACCACGCCACGGGAGCAGTCGGTCAGGAGTGGCACCGCATCGGTCTCGTCCCTTGACGGTACGTCGCCCGTCCATCTTGTGCCCGCGGGAGCGCTCCTGACCGGCTCGCCACCACCGTTGTCCCCCGATCGCTCCGAGCTCCTTCTAGATGCCGGCCTTTCGAACCGGGGTAGAACCGCGGTCATCGACGGTCTTTCGTCGCCCTTTCCGCGCGGTTTTTCGTCCCTTTCGAATCATCGCGTGTGGACCGTTCGCCGCGCGGCGTTGGATATCGTTTACGCTCGATGCGTCTCGCGCGCGAGGTCGCGTTCTACCCTCCCGCGGCCTTTTTCTTATTCTCCCCCCCCGACCTTTTTGTTTTGCCCCACCGCAGATGCGGAGCCTTCGGTGCTGCTGAAGAAGCGCCCGTTCGAGCATTCGAGGAGCTCCATGCCCGGTGGCGCGTCTCCCCTGAAGACGGCGACCAGGCGGGACATGGAGGAGAGGATCATCGAGATGGAGCTCGCGCGAAAGCCCGGCACGGAGAAGCTCATGTGGGAGGTCGACAACGAGGGCATGCCCCCGCTGGACATCGCGGTCGGTTGCGTGACCATCTCCGGGAGGAGCGTGATAGGGGCGGCGAAGGGCGATGCGAACGAACCGTGCGTGAACCAGGACGCGTACTGCGCCCTTCCGAACGGGTTCGCCTCCTCCAGGGGCGGATTCCTCGGGGTCTTCGACGGCCACGGACCGGTCGGCCACCTCGTGTCGCGGTACGTGAAAGAGCGACTTCCCGCCCGGCTCATCGCGGACAAACACTCGCGCGCGACGCTCATGGAGAACCCCAGGCGGGCCCTCGAGGCGGCGTTTCGCGGCGTCGACGTGGAACTGAACAGCATGGACGGGCTGGACGTGGAGTACAGCGGCACCACCGCCGTGGCGCTGCACATCTACGGGCGCCTCATCACGTGCGCGTGGGTGGGCGACTCGAGGGCGGTGCTCGGCCGCGAGGTGCAAAAGGGAAGGATAGAGGCGCTCGCGCTCACATGCGACCACAAGCCGGAGTTGCCCGCGGAGAGGAGGAGGATCGAGGCCATGGACGGGCGCGTCGCGCGGTTGATGGCCACACCGAACGCCGAGGGTTCCTTCCGCGGCGGCGTCAACTCGGCGGGCGTGGGTGAATTCGGGGAGGGGCCGTTCCGGGTGTGGATGAAGAACCTGTGGGTGCCCGGTTTGTCCATGTCCAGAAGTTTGGGAGATTCCATCGCGCACAGGGTCGGCGTCACCCCGGAGCCGGAGATTCGGACGCACGAGATCGTCGAGCACGACAGGTTCGTCATCGTAGCCACCGACGGCATCTGGGAGTTTGTCTCCAACGAAGAGGCGGTGGCCGTCGTAGCCGCGTGCGACTCCCCCGAGGAGGCCGCGACCGCGCTGGCGAAGGAGGCGTTCGAGCGTTGGAAGGCGATGGGGGGTGACGAGGTGATCGACGACATCACCGTGTTGGTGGCGGCGTTGACGAACATCGAGAGCAGGAGCGCCACCAGCGGCAGCCAACGGTCCTCCTTCGAGCGGCTCAGCCAGGGAAGCAACGGAAGCCTCGAATCCGTGGACGAGAACCGCGAGATACCGTAGCGAGGTGTCCCGCACTGCCCCGTACAGTCAAGATCTTAGCTTAGCGCGTGCATATCATATGACAGTCGTACAAGTGAGTATTTCACCGCCTGGACTTGGCGGACCCGCTGTAAGCCGACCTCGCCAAGTCGTTTTTCTTCGCAGCTCTCAGACCGGTGCGGCTCACCGCGGGCTTCTTAGGCTCCAGCTTTGGAGACATCGGGGTCGAATCCCACGCTCCACGCGATCCATCCGTACCATCCGCCCGTGTGTTCGGGGAACGTAAACCGCCGCTCCACGCGGACTCGGCGCGCTTCTGCGACGAGGCGCCGGCGCGACTCGCCGCCTTCCTCGCGCGGATCATCGATGAATACGAACCACTCGCGGGCCTCGCCCCCTTCCCAGTTCCTTTCCCGCCGCCCCGCGCGATGATGGACCCGTCCGCGGCGATCTTAAAGTCGTTCGGGTCGTCGAACGTCGAAGCCGCTGAATTGTTTGTACCCGGTTTGTACCCGCCAAAGTCTCCGTCGTCGTCGTCCGAGTCGGAGTCGGCGATTTGGACAACTCTTCGATCTGCGGGCGACGCGGAAACGTCCCTTGAATCGTCCCTTCCCCCGCGCGCCCTCGAGCTCGCTCCCGCCCACCGACCCGCGGCTTTCGCACCGCGCATCGACGACTCCGCGGCGTCTCGCGCGGCGGCGTCCACCCGGGACCTCTCCCCCAGGGCAGCCTCCCTGATGTCCCCGGCGGCTCTGACTTTCCGTACAGACGCGTCCTTAGCCTCGGCCGCCGCCCTCAAGCCCGCCGCGCCCCACTTGGACTTGGCCGCCGCCGCCTTCAGCTCCCGCTCGCGCGCGTGAGATACCTGCGCGTCCCTCGCGCGAGAGACGGCACCCTTGAACGCCCGGGCGACGGTGGCGCCCCTGACGCTGGTGAGTTGTTCGCCGGTATCCGCGAGCCGATTCTCGAGGACGTCGCACTGCGCACGCAGCCGCTCGCACATCCGAGCGTGCTCCGCGCCGTCGACGAGCGCGGCGAGGAGCTCCGCCTTGACCTGAAGCGCGTGTTTCCGAACGGCGCGGACGGATTTTTCGAACGCACCCTTCTCGTCGTACGGCACGACGCCCATGGACTGCTCGGCGGCTCGTCGGGCTCGAGCCTCTGATTCATCCTCGTCGCGCATGATGATGAGCGCGTCGTGGCACGCCTCCAGGTCGCGGTCCAGGCGCCGCCTCGCCGCGCCAGGTCCCACCACCCCGTCGTTCTCCTTGTCCGCGTTCTCATCGCTGAGGTCTTCGTCGCTTTCTTCGTCGCCGCCCCACGCGCTCGCCGCCTTTGCGAGTTGAGCCGCCCGGTCCGCCTGGAGTGAAAGTTCCTCCAGCGTCTTCTGCAGCTGCGACACCGGCAGGTCCACGTCCGCGTTGTGCGGGTTGAGCCTTGAGTCGTGCTTGACCATGTCGCTTATCTCCACTCGCAGCCCGTGCTCCTTCTGCAGCTGCTTCAGCGCGCCGTCGTGTTCCCGTCGCAGACCCTCGAGCAACGCGCGGTTGTGAGCGCACTCCCGCTCGAGCCGACCCGCCGCCTCGTTCGACGCGTCCCGTTCCGTCACCGCCACCTGCAACTGGAGCGTCTTCTGGGTCAGCGCGAACTCCACGTCGTCCATCTCCCCGCGTCGTTCCTTCTCCCGTTTGCGCAACAACGCCGCCGCGAGTAAAGACCATCGAAGGTGCGCGCCCTTGTTGTACGCGATACGTTCCCTGAAAACACAAAGTTCATATGGGCAAACAGTCAGGGAACAAATAAAAACGTACCAGTTCTCCGCCCGCGCCGACGCCACCGCCGCCTCCCGCCTCGCCAGCACGAGCTGCGAGTGAAGCATCTCGTGACCCTCCGTCCTCGCATCCGACGTAGCCCGTCGCCACATCGCCAGGCCCAGCATCTGGAACTGGCTCACACGGAGTCGCCGCGTGGCTCGCTCCGCCTCATCGTCAAAGTCTTCCTCACGAACCATCCCCCTCTGCGGTCTCTCCGCTTGTGAGGGATCCCCGTCCTCGTCCAGTCGTTCGAGCCCGTCACGCTCGTGCGGGTTGAGCAGGGCGGACGGTATCACACCCGCGCGCGTCGCCGCAGCCTTGGCGCGCCTCGCCTCCGCCGCGGACCTTTCCGCGTCCGACTCGGCGCGTTCGGCCCGCACCTCCGCTTCCCTCAGCATGGACAACGCCGCGTCGATCCGTTCATCCGCGCGTTGCGCGTGGACCTTGGTGACCTCGGCGATGACCTCGGCGCACTCCCGCGCGTGCTCCCGTAGTAACTGCCGCGTGGTCCGAACAACCTCGACGGCTTCCCCCGCCAACGAGGCAGCCTCCGCCTCGGCCGCGGCGACGAGCCTGACGGCGGATCGTTGACCGTGCGCGTGAGCCTCGTGCGCGCCGCTCACCTCGTCGCTCGCGTCCTTCTCCCACCTGGTGTGCGAGTAGATGTGGTGGCGCAGCACGCGGCCCATGTTATCGGCGGCTTCGTTCCACTCCACGGCGTGTGTCTTGCGCTCGGTGCGAACGGCGAGGCCGGACCTCTTCGCTTGCTCGAGCTCCCGCCTGGTGTTGGCGAGCTCGGCTTCGACGTGCACCTGGTGCGCGGAGTGACGAACTAAGACGTCTTTCTCGTTTGTGACGTGCAGCAGCTTCTCGGTCATCTCCTGGAGACGTTTGTGCGCCTGCGCCCGTTCCTCCTGAAGGTTCTGCGCGTTGGCCTCAGCCGCCCTCAGCTTCGCCTCGGAGAGCTCGCACCGGTCAGCCTTCTTCTGCGTCGTGGTGGCGCGCTCCTCCGCCTGCTGCATGCGCCTGCGAAGCTCCCTGTGGTCGCTCACGTCACCCTCCATCTCCTCCATGCGATCGCGAAGCCTGTCGCGTTCGTGCTCGGCGGCGTGGACGCGTTCCTTCAGCGCGGCGACCTCCTTCGCCGCCGCCGACGATTCGCGTATGCGGTCCAGCGCCTGCTCTTTGATGTCGTTGAGCTGCCGCGCCATCTCGCCGTCACGCGCCGCAGCCTGCCGCCGCTCGTGGTTACGTTCCTCCCGCGCGGCGTCGAGCATCCGCTGCATCTGAGCGAGGGTGGTGCTCCCGGCTGCCTGAACGGCGCCTGAATGGTCAACGACGGACGACTGCGTTTGCGCTGGGTTTGCGGTGGATACCATCGTCTGGGCGCTTGATAGCTGCGCCTTGAGCGACGCCACCTCTCCGTCCCTCTGCGCCAGTTTCAGCCTTGAATCGTTGAGTTCCTTGGTGCTCTGCGCGTCGTGCCCTTCGCCCTTTCGCTGAATCGCGGACAGCTTGTCGCGGAGCGAGCTCATCTCCTCGACGGCGGCGTCCCTCTCCGCGGCGACCCTCTGCAGCGAATCCCTCGCGCCCAGCGCAGCCGCGGACTCAGCCTGCAGTCGCATCAGGTCGCTCTTCAAGTCCTCGATCTCGCGTTCCTGCGCGTCCCGTGTCTTGGCCAGGAGCTGGTCGTAGTACTTGGCCATCGACCTGTTCTTGGCGAGCGCCTTGCTCAGCTTCTCCTCCAACCTCGCGTTCCTGGCGCTGAGGTGGACCACGTCGTAGCTCGGTGTCCCCGCGTTGGTGGGCCCGGGTCCCGGCCTGTCGGTGAATGAAGGCGGACCCCCCGGCATCGATCCCGCGGTGGGCGGCGGTGCGAATCCCATCCCTCCTCCCGCCCCCGCCCCCATCCCCCCGGACGCCGGGGTGCTGAACGACGGCGGCCGCGGGAACGCGGACGGGGGTGGTCCGCTTGACATCCTCGGCATTCCGCCCGGGCCCGCGCCTGGGTTCATCATCCCCGGGCCTGGGTTCATCATCCCCGGGCCTGCGTTCATCATCCCCGGGCCTGGGTTCATCATCCCCGGGCTTGGGTTCATCATCCGGGGATCTCCGCCCATCTGTCCCATCGCCGGTGTCTCGGCCCACGCCCCGGGACCCGCTGACGGGGGTCGGCCGCCGGCCATGTTCCCCATGTTCGGTCCCCCCATGCCCGGAGTTGGCCCCATGCCGTCGTTAAACGAGAAACCCTGCGGCTGCGATGCGAGGGTGGGAAACGTGAGGGTCGTCCGCGGGTGTGATGGGGCGCGGCGTGTCGGCATTGTGGCTCGGTGAAAAATAAACGCATTCCTGACGCGAAGTGGAGACGCACCGGAACGGACGATGGGCCCTGGCCTTGGCCGGGGGTCATCCCCGCGGCCCTCATCTCATCCATGAGCCTGTTCATGACAGCCGTCGCGTGCTCAGCGCGAGGCGGTTGTGTGCTCGAGGGGTCAGGCGAGTGGTTGCGTTTGTAAGTTCCCCTTTTCCGATAAAAATCAAGTCAAGGTGCCGAGCCGGGATCTCGCCAGTCCCGATGGCGCGGTGTCGAGCCGGGATCCTAGCTTTCATCCTATGCATCGCCCTCATCGGCGTCGCGGCGCAGGAAGATCGAGACCCCAAGCCGCCGGGGTACCTCGACCCCCTCGTGGCGAAGTACAAGCGCGCGCTCGAGACCCATCGCGGTGGTGACCCGAGGCACGCGTTGGTTCAGTATTATAAATTGTTGAGGAACCCGGACGACGTCGCGAGGCTCTCCCCGCAGGCGCTCGCCGCCCTGCACAGCAACGTGGGGTCCATACACTACGATGCCGGGGCGGCACAAGCCGCGGTCGTGCACTTCAGGGAGGCGCTCAAGTCGGATCCCGAACATCCCGAGGCGAGGGTGAACCTCGCGCTCATCCTATCGGAAGACTTCGAGGAACACGACGAAGCCCTGACGCACGGGCGCAAGGCCATCGAGCTCAGACCGGAACACGCCAAGAGCTACCACCTGCTCGGGAACATCCTACAGAAGCTCGGCCAGGATGCGGAGGCGCACCTACGGTTCAAAACAGCCGAGACGCTCGCCAGCGGGAAGACGGCGTCCATGGGCAATCCCCTCAAGCTGTGGCGCTGGAACGCCACCGAGCTCGGCGAAATTACCCACGTCCCGATGGGTGACGAGGCGGAAGTCATCATGGAGACAATCTCGCTGGTCCCGCCCGTGTTCAGGGTCCGCGACTTCCTCACAGCCGACGAACGCAAACGAATCATCGAGCTCGCCACCCCAGAGCTTCGCGACAGCCACGTCGTGTCCATCGATGTCAAGAACACTTCCAAAAACGCATCTTCATCGCACTCGCCACCCCCGCGGAAATCAAGCACCGCGTGGCTGGTCGCCGATACCGACGAGACCGGAGTGCTGGAGTCTATCCGGCGCCGCGCGATGAGGCTGATGGTGCTGCCGGATACGGTCCGGTCCGAGCGGCTGCAGGTGCTGCGATACCAAGCCGGCGGGTACTTCTCGGTGCACCACGAGAGCACGGCGTTTATTCGCAGGTACGCTACTCTGCTCTACTACCTGGACGGGCCGGGTGACGGCAACGGTGGCGAGACGGTGTTCCCGCTGGGTCCCGACGGCGACGGTGGGTTGAGTGCTGGTGAGCTGGAATCCATGGACACGATCGGCGGCGGGGACGTGCGCAGGGCGTGCGAGGTTGGCGTGAGAGCGGCGCCCGTCGCGGGGGACGCCATTTTGTTCTATAACTTTGGATCCGACGGCGAGGTGGACCCGAGCGCCATACACGCGGCGTGCGAGGTGACGGGCGGCGTGAAGTGGGCTGCGAATCACTGGTTCAATCTACCGGAGGAGGATAGCAAAAAAGAGATGCGCGATGAGCTCTAGTCTTGTTATAAGCGCGATCACTAGCTAGCAATGGATCATCTCACTTCTTCTTTTTAGCGGCGGGTTTTTTAGCCTTGCGAGCGGCCCCCCTCGCACCTTGGCTCCCCTCATCCTTACCCCTCGCCAGCTTCGCCACCGCCTCGCCGGACTCCACGTGCATCAGCTCGGCCGGGAGCATCATGGACGACGGCACGTGGTCGTTCTTGAACCTGTCATCGGCGCCGTCCGAGTCGGAATCGTCGTCAAAATCCTCGGCGGCTTCGTAAACTTCAAACTCGCCACCCTCGTGCTGCGATTGGTACGTACGTATGGGGTCTAGGCGTCAGCGTGTGGATCGATGCGGTTTAGGGTTAAACCGTGGACACGGACACCGGTGGGTAAAGGAAAACACAGTCGGGCGCTCGGCTACGGAAATGGATGGCGCAATTTTGTCAGCATGGTCGTTCCCGCGCAAGCGCGGTCGCTAACCTCTCAGGTTATCCCTATGCGAGTTATCGTCACTGCCGAGCGACTTGAAACCTTTTGGACGGGCGAGGCGATGAAAACCGGGTGAGCTGGTAAGTACTTACCCAGCCGCAAAGTAAGTCCAGCTTGAACGTCGCGAGCTCGTGTCCGAACAGCCTGAGCAGGATGGCTCCCTGCGGCGAGACGTGGTCCCCTTCCTTGCACAGCGTATGATCCGCGAGGAGCTCGATGACGCCGCGGTTGAGCTTCGTGGGCATGCCGTTCTTTCGCAGCGTCGGCTCCATGGTGTGCTCCATCAGGCCCCCGTGCGGGCCGTGCACGGGCCCACTCTCGATCAGGATGGTGTCCGTCGCCACGGTGCCGGTCCTGGCGTAGTCGCTCACCTCGTATTTGGCCATGGCCGCGTCCAGGTCTGCCTTGGTGAGGTCCGTGAACACCACGCCCGCGTGTCCTCGGACGTGCTCGGAGAGCTGGTGGAGCCCGTCCCTCTGTTCATCCTCGGGACCCTTGCCGAGCGCCACTTGGATCACCTTGTTGGAGCCCATGAAGAACCGGGAGGTCTCGGAGAGCTCAGCCTTGAGCTCCTTGAAGGCGTTGTTGCGGAGGTTAGTGCATCGGAAGACAAACACGGACTGGTACGTCTCGAGAGCCTCGCGGATCTGCTCGATGAGGCCACCTTTCCACTCACGGTCCTTCTTCTTGGTCTGCGTGAGCGAGATGACCTTATCGCGCCTGGATTTCGGCATCGTGCGTTATGTTATGTGTCCTCCTCGGTCGTCAATCTGCTGAAGCGGCGGCGGCGGCGGCTGGGATGCGTAGTCGCGGCGACTTAACTTCGCCCGTGTGGTGAGCCGACGGTGGCTACGGCTACGTCGGTGTGTGCGCTCGTGTAGCTAGGAGCGCGTGTGACGTCTCCGCCTGGGATATGCCCGGGGGGTCGGCGACGGCGTTTGTGACGGCCACGGCGCGCCGACACACGAGGAAAGATTGGCGGTTGCTCGTAATTCTGATTTTTCGTGGTCGGCTTTGTTATGTTTTCTACAGTGTATTTCGGTTACGCCGTTAACTAATTCGACTAATTCAGATAAATTAGAAGGTTTATACGAGCATTCAGTTGGGCCGGTAGCCAAAAATAGCGATCGCCAAAAGTTTGGCCGTGCCTCGCTTTTCCGCGACCCTCGTGATAACTCGTGCAACACCCCTCGGAACGAAGAGCCCATTGGGGAGGGCAACAACGCGCGCCATGGCGGAGGAAGCCAGGCCGAAGCTGTCGATCAAGACCGAGCGACCCGCCGGCCAGCATGCGGTACCTCCCAGTCCCACGACCCTGCTCGACAACGGTGCGTCCCGCGCCGCGGAACCCGCCCCCGCGCCCCGCGTCTCCTCGTTTGCCGCATGCTTCTCACCCACCGCGTGCCCTTCCGAGACCCAATTCTCTGACTGGTTCGCCATACGATTATTTTCTCTGACGTCTGAAATCATCCCCCGATCGACCCATCCGACGCGCAGTGCCCTTCTCCCCGACGGACGGGATATGCACCCCGAGCCCGAAGAGCTACATGGGCGCGTTCATCGACAACAACGGCGCGGTTCAGCACCGCCCGGCACCCGGCGGATGGTGGGAGTGGCAGGCGAGGCAAGTCGCCGCCGCGCACCAAGCACAAGCCGCGGGAGGACAAAACAACGTGGGAGGTTCGATGATGGCATCTCACATGATGCCGCCGCCGCCGCCCGCGAACGTCCATCCGGCGTACTACGCACAGTACTACGCCCACCTCGGGATGACCGGGATGGCGCCGTACCAGGTCATGCCCAACGG